>FWWL01000133.1_pt1 | contig 206355 bp, 174 predicted proteins | sample 2228331 | NCBI WGS metagenome assembly FWWL01 (sample SAMEA103939775, study PRJEB20133) | metagenome | reverse complement strand
CAGTTTTCAAGGAACAATCTTGCTGTCTTCCGGTGAGAACCTTCCGAACAGCGACTTTATTAATATACCATATTCGCCTACTCGATTGCAAGAACTATTTTTCATATTCACTAGCATCGCTCTCGGGCAGAACATTAATCTACCACGAAATAAGAGAAGAAGTCAAATTACAATTTCTACCTGACTTCATTCTCTGCGGCGTCCCTTATACAACCGTTAATTTTAATCCTACCAGCATCAACAACCCAGGCACACCTAAGACCACAACCGAGGTCACTGTAGGCAGATTAATCGGGATGCGGAATCCCGTATAAACGCTAAGCAGATTCAAAAAATAGAGTAGAAACGCCGCAACAACAACATGCAGCATAGCATAGGCAACCCAGTTTCTCGCATGCTTATTACGCAGCACCAACACCGCCAAGAGAATAGCAGAGACTAAGAATAATAGGAGTATGAACAGATCCATGCTATCCCTCCGCCGCTTTCGGATATCCAACAGTCAGCACATGAAGCTTCATAAATTTAGCTTTCCTGAGCAACATTTCATACTTCTTCTCTGCCGCTTCCATAGCATATATGGCATAATCAATCTCATCCTGTCCTTGTGCATAGTTGAACTGGTACTGAGCATTCTTCCAATCCTGTAAAGCTATTCGCACCTCTTCCATCAACCTTTGCTTGTCCGGCATTAGAACATCCTCCTCTACTCGACGTCCAAATATACCCCTCCAAAATGTAAATAACCCCATATCTCCACTCCCTAATCTATGAATGATCGCTCATTTCTATAAATATGGGAGTGGAAGAAAGTTAGAACAACAAAAAGAACCCTGCTATAACCGCATCAACCAAACGGTTAAACAGAGTTCTATGTTCCTATACTCAGAAAAGCTCCCGTCGTCCTTCCAAAGCTTTGGAGAGTGTCACTTCATCTGCATATTCCAAATCGCCGCCGACAGGGAGTCCATGTGCGATCCGGGTCACCTTAATCCCGAACGGTTTAACCAGCCGCGATAAGTACATGGCCGTGGCTTCCCCTTCCAAATTCGGATTCGTTGCCAGAATCAGTTCCTGCACCTGGTCGTCTCCAAGCCGTTTCAGCAGCTCCGCCATTCTAATCTCATCTGGTCCAATCCCCTCCATGGGAGATATAGCACCATGCAGGACGTGATAGTACCCCTGAAATTCTCTCATTCGCTCCAGGGCTACAAGGTCTTTGGGCTCCTGCACCACACAGATGATCGAAGCATCACGGCTTCTGTCCTGACAAATTCGGCAAGGGTCGACATCGGTTATATTACAACAAACGGAACAATAGTGCAGATTGCGCTTTACACTAACAAGTGATTTGGCAAAATCAAGCACATCTTCTTCCTTCATCCTCAGGACGTGAAAGGCGAGTCTACCCGCTGTCTTAGGACCGACGCCCGGCAACCGGGTGAAAGCATCTATCAGTTTAGCAATAGGTTCCGGGTAATACAAAGCATTAGCCCCTTCGCAGTTAAAAGTCGTTACTCTAGAACAAACCAGGCATCTTCATTCCGCCTGTGTATTTTCCCATATCCTTCTCAGCCAACTCTTCCGCCTTAGCAAGAGCGTCATTAATCGCTGTCAAAACAAGATCTTGAAGCATTTCAACATCGTCCGGATCTACTGCTTCCGGTTTGATAACGATGTTCGTAATTTTGCGTTGGCCTGTAGCTGTAACGGTAACAACTCCACCGCCGGAAGAGCCTTCAACCACTTTGTTCGCCAGCTCTTCTTGCGCTTTTAGCATCTGTTCTTGCATTTTCTTAGCTTGTTTCATAATTTGCTGCATGTTATTCATAGACATACACCCATCCTTCTCAAAAGTTATGGTATTCTAACGGTGGTCGAAGCCTTATCAATCCTTAATGACAACCAACTCTTCCCCGAACAGCTGCACCGCTTCCTCGATCCATTCTTCCTTGGCCTTAGCAGGCGCCCCGTCCGCGGCCTCCGCTTCCATCCGAAGCTCTTCGGCCGGTTCCTGAGCAACAGCGCGAGCATCCTTCCAATCCTTCATCATGATTGTAGTCAGCCTCGTTTGTGCTCCAAGCACCTCACTGATCACCGACTCAATGATTTCCTTATGCGCCGGTTTCTCCGTCGTATCGCGATGCATCCCGCTCTTAAAAGCAAGAAGCACCGCGTCTCCAGTTGCAGATACCAATTCCCCATCGACAAGCCAGGCATGAATGGTAATCCTTCGCTCTTTCACCTGCTGAAGCACTTGACTCCACTTGGATAACGCCTGCCTAAAGGAATCGGATTCGGTCTGCGAAAGAAAAGCATCTACTTTGACGGATGACTTCACACCGCCTCCAGAGGTGCCAGCGCGAGAACTCGACGAAGGTCTGCCACTTTCTGGAACTTTGGCTGCCTGAGCTGCTCCGGCCCCTCCACCGGCTGCAATCGTACCCGATTGCGCCAGCTTGGTTAATTGGCGCTCAAGCATATCCACCTTTTGTCGAAGCGCAGCAAGCTCGCCTGCTGGCGTGCGATCCGAACCCACACCTGCACTAGAAGGGGCGGCCTTGCCAGCATCCGCACCCTTGCTGCCCTCCCCTTCTACACCCGCAGTTGTACAGATCTTCATAACCGCTACTTCCAGCATAGTCTGGGGCTGGGCAGAATATTTCATCTCCGACTGATAGCGATTCAGCACATCAATCATTGTGAATAATTGCTCAGCTGAGAACCGATTCATCCACTGCCCTGCCTGGTTAGCATCAAGAATGCGGTCTGTCATCCCTTGGGCTCCCGGCACCAGCTTAAGCATCAGAACATCACGGAAATATAAGATTAGATTCTCCATGCATTTCTCGGCACTCCGCCCTTCGTGCATGAAAGCTTCGATCTGTCCCAAACAATCCGCTATATCCTGTGCAGCTATGGCAGCAGCCAGTCTGCCGAACTGTTCGGCCCCAATCCCGCCCGTAATAGCAAGGGCTGCTTCGTACTTAATCTCATTCCCTGTGTAGGCAATGATCTGATCCAGAACACTGAGCGCGTCCCTCATGCCGCCATCCGACAGTCTAGCGATGTATTGAACCGCTTCCGGTTCAGCCGTTACTCCCTCTTGTCCGCAAATGTAATTGATTCTGGATATTTGCTCTTCCAGAGACACTCGGCGGAAATCGAAACGTTGGCATCGCGATAAAATGGTTGCCGGCAAACGGTGCGGCTCCGTGGTCGCCAAGATGAACATGACGTGGCCGGGAGGTTCCTCCAACGTTTTCAATAAGGCGTTGAACGCCTCGGTTGTAAGCATATGCACTTCATCAATAATATAAACTTTTTGTCTGACTTCAGTAGGCGCGTATTTCGCCTTATCTCGAATGTCGCGAATTTCCTCTACTCCCCGATTGGAAGCAGCATCAATCTCAACGACGTCCATAACAGCCCCGTCCGTAATTCTCCGACAGGCAGAGCATTCGTTACAAGGCTCCTCGTTCGGTCCATTCTCACAGTTGACCGCTTTGGCCAATATCTTGGCAGCGCTTGTCTTTCCCGTACCCCTCGGGCCGTTGAAAAGATAGGCATGCGACATACGGCCTTCCCTTAAGGCATTCTGAAGCGTCTGGGTAATGTGCTGCTGCCCGACTAGTTCCCGGAATGCTTGCGGTCTCCAGGTGCGGTATAAAGCGATGTGCGCCATAAAGATTCCCCGATCATCACTATCATTTTAAAGCAACTACATTATACTATATCTCGGGAAGCTTGACCAACAACCAACTTCACATGTCCCTTATTCTCGAATATAGGGCATACTCACTGTAAATGTCGTACCGAACCCTTTCGAGGACACCCTTATACTACCGCCAATATCATGAATGATTCTTTGACAAACAGACAACCCGAGACCTGTTCCGCTATCTTTGGTAGTGAAAAAAGGATCGAATATTTTATCGATTAAAAATGCCGGAATCCCTGGACCTGCGTCATGAATATCGACACTCACTTTCTGTTCTGCAGCGTCAACACGCTCTGTTAGCGTCAATGTCCCTCCTGTCACCATGGCTTCAATTCCATTCTTGCACAAATTAATAAATACTTGCTTGAGCAGTCCTTGATCTGCAATCACCTTGGGCATCTGGTACACGGATTGGTAGCGAATGGTTACATTATGAAGAACTGCTTGGTTGTTAATAATCGGCAGTACATCCCGTATAACGCCTGACATGTCCGTCTTGTCATAAGAAACATGCCTCGGCTTGCTCAGGAGCAGAAACTCATTCACAAGCTCGTTAATACGGTCTATCTCTGTCAGCATCAATTCCGTGAAGCCATGCTCTTTTTCCATCCCCGTATGGACGAACGTCCGTTGAAGCACTTGCAAAAAACCTTTGATCGAGGTAAGGGGGTTCCGGATCTCATGGGCGGTCCCTGCCGCAATCTGACCAATCATAGCTAATCGATCGCTTCGCTGCACCTGCTGTTCTAAGGAACGAAGGTTCGTAACATCTTTGAAAATGACATACGCTCCGACGATTTGGCCATCCGGATCTTTGATCAGATTAGAATCCATCAACAGCTCATAACGCTCGGCGTTATTGGTCCAGCTAACCGCATAATTGCGCACAACAACACCATCTAGCACATTCCGCCGGACAAGCCGATGTTCCTCCGGCACTACACGAAACACGTCATCAACGGAACGGTTCAATGCCGAATCTTTGTGCACTCCCAGGATTCGGCACGCCGTATCGCTAATATCCACGAGCGTAAACTTGTTGTCAATTAACAGCACACCCAAGTTAACATCCTTGATGAACATCCCTGCAAATTGCTGAAGCAGGCTCAAACCGCCAACCCTGTGATCACGCAAGATCAACAACCAATTCTCTTGTCCATAAGCTTCAACCCTATGTATACTTCGATGCATCTGCGATTCCGTGCCATCCGCCCCTCGAACCGTAACATATGTTGAAGAGCTCTGTAACCTCTCCCCCTCATTCCAATCGATCAAGCTGGATTCTAACGGGTCATTGGGAAAAAACGGATTCACTGACATCCCTTTTGCCCCTATGGCTCCTGTGACACTGGTAAACATAGCATTGCTATTCAAAATAATCCCGTTTCTATCTGTTAACACGGCCGGGTATGCAAATAACTTATGCAGATAAAAATTCAAATCCTCTTCAGATAAATGGATTTTATGCAGCAATTTATGACCACCTTTACGAATAGGCTGGCTATCCATAAATATACAATTCGATGTAATCCGCGTTTTCCCTTTTTTACCATAACACAAAAAAAACACCGATCGGGTCGCCCCTATCCAGTGTATTCTGTGTAACCATAAAGTTAAGTACCGTGCACCTGATGTTGATCAATGCGATCCAAGCGTTACCTCTACCGGTTAGCTCGAGTTAGGCAACCCCCCGGCACATGAACGATCCAGCTTACGGCTGCTTCCTTCCGGACCTGACCGGGTTCACAGGTGTCCATTGCGGAGGACCCGACTGTCAACACTACGTATAGAGGGCAGGCCTTACATCGACAAGACCTCCAACAGGAATTCAACCCCGCTACAGCGGATTGCGGGCTACAGGGCACCGCTACCTCCCCATCTAGCACGGCAAAAATAAGTATAGCCGATCATGCCCAAAAACGCAATCTATCTGGCCATTTTTACGTAATATTGGTAGCGCGGCGCGGCTTTGGTCAATACTATCTCAGCTTCCTGCTTGATCCGCGCCATGTCTGCGTCGGTTGCATCCTTAGGCAGGAACAACTTAATCGTAGCATGCGATCCATTGAGATTAATCCGGGAATCACGGATACCCGAAATCTTGCTGAGTGCGTCCTTCATCATGTTAGAATCTTGCTGATAACCATGATAAGTCGGGTTAATGGGAAGATTAGGATTCGAATTCGACATCCCCATGTAGCCGTCCTCTTTATAGGTCTTTGTCTGATCGGTTGCAGAGTTTGAGCATCCTTCTGCAGCAAATACAGCCGTGACAATCAGGCTCAGTGCAGCTATTCGTTTCATCCACATAAAAGAAACAACCTCCCTTTACCATTAGGATGGCCAAGAGAGGTTGAAATATGCTATGAAATCTCAAGAACAGCGAAATTGCTTATACGCCGTATTTCTTCTTAAATTTATCAACACGACCGCCAGCATCGATAAACTTCTGCTTACCTGTGAAGTGCGGGTGGCAGGCCGAGCAAATTTCCACACGAAGATTCTGCTTGATGGAACCGGTCTCGAACGTGTTACCACAAGCACATGTAACCGTAGTAATGTTGAAATTAGGATGTGTGTTAGCTTTCATTGAACTTCACCTCTTTCCGCCCTGGATCTGTTTGTCGAACCAGAGTTATATAGACACATAACGAGATTATAGCACGCAGTCCAGGCTCACGCAACTTTTATTTGATCGGCGGAATATGCGTGTAGGATCCAATTACAACATCCGGCAGTTCAGCACGGTAGATGTCCAGCATCTGCTTCATGCCGTATATTTCACCTTGCGGCTTAGGGATAAGCTCCAAATAACTTTCCGGATCAATGTTCAGATTTCTCATCTGAATCAACTTAAGTCCGGTCCGGCGAACAAATCCCAGCATAGCCTCAATTTCTTCCTCGCGATCTGTGACGCCAGGGAAAATCAAGTAATTGATGGATGTATATACTCCGTGATCTGTAGCATATCTAAGCGACTTCTCGACATTGGCGAGGTTGTAGGCTCTAGGCTTGTAATAAGCGTTGTAATGATCATCCAGAGCACTGATTGTGCTTACCCTCATCAAATTAAGTCCTGCATCAACGATCCCGCGAATATGGTCAGTCAGACCGGCATTTGTGTTGATGTTAATATACCCGTTAGCCGTCTGCTCCCGTACTCGCTTGATGGCAGGTATAATAAGCGCCGCTTGTGTAGAAGGCTCTCCCTCGCACCCTTGTCCGAAGCTAATAATCCCGTCCGGTGTTTGGAGGTGTTCGAGCATAACCTCTACAATCTCATCCGTAGTCGGTTTGAAGCTCATCCGAGTCTGTGGCGCCGGGAATCCACTGTCATCCGGTTGTTCCGATATACACCCGAAGCAACCCGCATTACAAGAATAAGAGACCGGAACAGCGCCCTCCAACCGATTTAAGAACGTGTTCGATGCCGTCAAACATTCATACTCCAAGGCGCAATTCGTCAGATGCTGATATAACCGATTCTCCGGATATCGTTCATTGATACGCTGAACTTGCTGCTCCAGTTCCGTTACATCACAATTGCGTGGATTCCAAGGCTCTGGATCGTCAGTAGATTCAGCTGCGACAAAAAACTGCCCGTCCTTCCATACAACTGCCGTATATCCAAAAAGAGGGAATTTCTTGGTTTTGTCCGTCTTTGCATACCCAGGCAACAACAATCGCGTGTACCCTTGAGGCAGCAAAGCGCCTACAGCAAAGCAGTCTTCAAGCGGCTTCATCTGGCCGGCTTCCTCATCCCATCCAATGGGACGGGTGTCAGGCAAGCTTACCATTGTAGCACCTTCAGGCAGAGGAATAAGCTCCTCTTCCAGAATTTCCGTAATCATATCCCCGCTCCGCCCTAAACCCAACAACTCGGGATGGTCGAAAACGTTCCCTTTGGCGTCCGCATATACAAGATACATGCGCTTCACCCCTATTCACTTACAGAGTTAGAATGACCTCAGATTAAGAAGCCGGGTGCTTGACTCGTTTCGGATCCGGCTTCACTTCGAGAGCATCCAGGAACTCCTGATTAGTCTTCGCTTCCCCGATTTTCTTAATCAACGATTCCGTAAATTCGTGAGAGTCGTTCATATTTTTGCGTATGGCCCAGATCTTATCCAGCTCTTCCTTGGTCATAAGCATCTCTTCGCGTCTTGTACCCGAACGACGAATGTCGATAGCAGGGAATATACGGCGCTCAGCAAGCTTACGGTCCAGGTGAAGCTCCAAATTACCTGTACCTTTAAATTCCTCATAAATTACATCATCCATACGCGAACCCGTTTCAACCAAGGCAGTTGCTAATATGGTCAAACTTCCGCCCTCTTCAATATTCCGAGCGGAACCGAAGAAGCGCTTTGGACGATGGAACGCCGCAGGGTCAATACCCCCGGTTAATGTACGGCCGGATGGAGGAATGACCAGGTTGTAGGCGCGCGCAAGACGAGTGATACTGTCTAGCAGAATCACAACATCCTTCTTATGCTCGACTAGACGTTGAGCACGCTCTAACACGAGTTCCGCAACCTTGATATGGTTCTCCGGCAGTTCGTCGAATGTAGAAGCTACGACCTCAGCTTTCACAGACCGTTGCATATCCGTTACTTCCTCTGGACGTTCATCAATCAGTAAGACAAACAGTTCAACTTCGGGATAATTATGCGAGATACTGTTGGCAATTTCCTTAAGCAACAACGTTTTCCCTGCCTTGGGCGGTGCGACAATTAATCCACGCTGTCCCATACCTACCGGGCTTAACAAATCCATAATTCTTGTGGAAAGATTCGTTGGGGAAGTCTCTAGAACAAATCTCGTTTGAGGATAGAGAGGAGTAAGAGCTGGGAAGTGGAGCCGTTCTGCTGCGGTTTCCGGCTTCTCACCGTTAACAGCTTCAACTTGAAGCAATCCAAAATACCGTTCATTTTCTTTGGGAGGTCGACATTTGCCGGATACGATATCTCCGGATCTCAGATCGAATTTGCGAATCTGAGATTGGGAAATATAAATATCCTCTGTGCTCGGCAAATAATTAATGGGACGTAAAAATCCGTATCCCTCCGAGAGTACATCGAGGACACCTTGCATGAACATGAGTCCGCCCTTCTCCGCTTGCGCTCTCAAGATGGCGAAAATCAGTTCTTTCTTCTTCATCTGGCTGTAGGACTGAATCTGATGCTGTTTGGCCAGTTTGTACAATTCTGTCAGCTTCAACGTTTCCAGTTGCGAGAGTTGCATATCCATTGTTTTATTAACCACCACACTATTAAATTTTCATGTCTGCTATCTATCAAATCAGCATTGCCGATTTGTTCGTAATCTATTCTCTGCTATTCTTCTTCCCAGATGTCTGCACCCAAATTTTTGAGATTCGCCACCAAATTCTCATAACCGCGATAGATGTACTCTGTGCCAGTAATCTCTGTCACACCTTGCGGGACGGTTAAAGCTGCTATGAATAAGGCTGCTCCTGCTCGCAAGTCGGTCGCTTTCACCTTTGCCGCGCTTAACGGTCCGCCTTCAATTACGGCTGAACGTCCTTCAACTTTGATCTTAGCACCCATTCGTACTAATTCCGGAATATGTTTGAATCGATTATTATACACATAGTCGCTAAGTATGCTTATGCCCTTTGCTTGTGTTAGCAAGCTTGTCATTGGTGATTGCAGATCTGTAGCAAATCCAGGATATACAAGAGCTTTTACATCAATACTCTCATACTCCGGCTGTCCGACAACACGAATAGACTCATCCATCTCGTAAATATGGACGCCCATCTCTTGCAACTTAGCGGTTACCGCCTCAAGATGCTTTGGAATGACGTTGTCCACAAGCACATCACCTCTAGTCGCGGCAGCAGCGATCATGTAGGAACCTGCCTGGATCCGGTCCGGAATAATCGAATGCCGGCAGCCATGCATGGCATCGACGCCTTCGATCCGTATAGTCTCTGTACCGGCTCCTTTGATCTTTGCTCCCATAGCAGTAAGAAGTGTGGCTACATCTATGATTTCAGGCTCTTTGGCCGCATTTTCTATCAAAGTAATACCCTTGGCTCGTGAAGCTGCTAACATTATGTTAATAGTTGCGCCTACACTCACTACATCCAAATAAATCTTGGCTCCACGCAGAGCCTTCGCACGAATATGAATAGCTCCATTCTCGTTGGAAACCTCAGCACCTAATGCTTCAAAACCTTTAATATGTTGATCAATCGGTCGAGGCTCGAAATTACAGCCGCCAGGCAGGCCTATTATAGCTTCGCCGAATCGTCCCAGCATCGCACCCATCAAATAGTAGGACGCTCTTAGTTTTTTGACATTGCCATTCGGCATTGGAATAGATCGAAGCGAGCTCGGATCAATGATCATCTGATCGCCTTCCCACTGAACACCTGCACCTAAATCTGATAGTATCTCCGTATAAATCCCCACATCGCTTATCTTAGGGAGATTATCCAGAATAACTTTACTCTCAGCCAAGATTGCTGCAGGAATTAGCGCCACTGCACTGTTTTTTGCACCACTGATTTGTATCGTACCTCGCAGCGGACGTCCCCCTGCAATCAATAATTTACCCGTCATCCGTCCTTATCCCTCCAGAAGACACCAAGAAGAGAAACAGAAATCCGCCGCCTTAAGACGGCGAACTCCCATCCTATCTTTAAGCCTGATTACTGCTACCGAACAAACGAATTTTTGTTTGAACTACTTCTACCATAGCTTTGCGAGCCGGGGTTAAATATTTACGTGGATCGTATACCTTGGAGTCTTGGCTCAATACTTGACGGATTGCGTCCGTACATGCCACTTGATTCTCTGTGTTCACGTTGATCTTGCCAACACCCGCTTGAATAGCCAAGCGAATCGCTTCATCCGGAACGCCGGAACCGCCGTGAAGAACAATCGGAACTGGAATAGCCTTCGATACTTGCTCAATGATATCGTAATGGATCTTCACTTCGCCTTTGTACATCCCGTGAGCGGTACCTACAGCGATAGCCAAGCAGTCTACTCCTGTTTCTTCGTAGAAGCGGATAGCTTCTTCCGGTTTGGCCAGGTTTGCATGCTCTTCGTCGACGTTGATATCGTCCTCTACTCCGCCAATTGTGCCAAGCTCACCTTCAACGGATACTCCCATAGCATGGGCTGCTTTTACTACTTCTTTCGTCAGACGGATGTTCTCCTCCAACGAGTAGTGGGAACCGTCGAACATAACGGAGCTAAATCCCGCACGGATACATTTCATAGCAACTTCGAATGTGCTGCCATGATCGAGGTGAAGGGCAATAGGAAGTCCAGACTTCTGAGCCGCAGCCTGAGCAATGGCAACGGTGTATTCATAACCCATGTACTTCAATGCGCCTTCGCTGACACCAAAAATGAACGGTGATTTCTCTTCGATCGCCGCATCTGTAATGGCTTGTGCAAATTCAAGGTTGTTCATGTTAAATTGACCAACAGCGAACTTACCCGCTTTGGCTTTTGGCAAAAATTCATTCATAGAAACTAGTGGCATGGTGGATCCTCCTACTATTTATTTGTACGACCCCAAGCATAAACGACTTAACCGTCCTTACCAGGGACGGCACCGTTGTGTATACAATACCAGTTGGTCGTATAGGAAAACCTATGCTGTCTGATATCCAATAAGGAGCCGGGCTCGGTTAGTCGCCATAGCACGCAGTAATTATATCACAAACCTCTTCACAATGGTAACGCCTGCTCTGTATTAGTAGGAGAGTAACCAGCACAATGGACTTAGCCGTCCTTATAAGCGGCGACCATTTATCGTAGAAATAATAAAAAAGGATGACCTTGTACTTTCAGATATTTCAAGAAAAATGGACCCTGATTTCACTCAGGATCCAATCGCCATTTTGGGAGAATCAGGATTCCGCAGCTGCTTGTTCACAGCCTGCCTAAGGTCATCAATATCGAAGGGCTTGGTAAAATGCATCAAAGCCCCAAGATCCGTTGCTTCCTTAATCATATCCAGTTCTCCGTATGCGGTCATCATGATGACTTTGATGGAAGGGTTGATTTGTTTGATATGCTTCAAGATATCGAGTCCGTCCATCCCTGGAATTTTCATATCCAGCAAAACGAGATCAGGCGGGTCCTTACGAACAATCTCTAAAGCGAGCTTCCCGTTAGAAGCCTGAGACGTGTGATAACCTTCGGAGCTGAACACTTCAACCAGCAACACCCGGATGCCATTCTGATCATCGACAATCAGTACTTTTCTCTTCTCCAACCTGATAACCCTCCTATTCAAAGCCAACTCGAGAATCAAGCATTGTCCTATTCCTATACTATTGGAAATAATTCGATACTAATTCTCAGTTTCCTGCCGCCAAAGAAGATTCCTTGAAGGTTTTACAAAAAAAGTTATGAATTGTCTCTCACAATTTAGGCTTCGGTTTGTCCATACTCTAGTGCCGCGCGTACAAAATGTTTGAAAAGCGGCTGCGGGCGATTCGGTCTGGATGTAAATTCAGGATGGAATTGAACGGCCAGGAACCAAGGATGATCCGGCAATTCAATTACTTCCACGAGTCTTCCATCCGGGGAAGTACCTGAAATTTTTAATCCCACTGATTCAATCAAATCCCGATATTCATTATTGAACTCATACCGATGCCGATGGCGTTCATATACGAGTTCATCTTCATAACATTTCATAGCCAAGGTGCCTTCAGCGATTTTGCAAGGATACAAGCCAAGTCTCATGGTACCGCCCAAATCCTCAATCTCTTTCTGTTCAGGAAGAAGATCTATAATTGGATAAGGTGTAGTCGGTTGGATCTCCGAGCTGTTCGCGCCATCCAACCCAGCTACAGAACGAGCATATTCGACAACAGCTACCTGCATACCTAAACATATGCCGAAGAATGGAATTTTTTGCTCACGCGCATAGCGAATTGCCGAAATTTTCCCTTCGATACCGCGATCTCCGAATCCCCCAGGCACAAGGATCCCATGCACGCCTCCAAGGAGCTCGTCCACATTGTGATCGTAAATCTCTTCTGCATTGACCCAGCGAATATTAACGTTAGAGTCGCAATCGATCCCCGCATGCCCTAATGACTCCACAATACTTAAATAGGCATCATGCAGAGCAACGTATTTACCAACAATTGCAATTTCGGTCTGGTGTTGAAGCTGCTTCACACGTTGGACCATCTTCTCCCACTCACGCATGTCCGGAGGATGGCTATAGTTATCCAATTTCAAATGCTTTACTACGATGTCATCTAAGCCTTGCTCACGCAACATCATCGGAACTTCATACAAAGTCTCCGCATCCTGATTCTCGATGACCGCACTTGCATCAATATCACAGAACAAGGCCAGCTTCCGCTTCATCTCTTCCGAGAGCGGATACTCGGTACGGCACACGACTACATTTGGCTGAATTCCGATACTGCGGAGTTCTTTTACACTATGCTGAGTAGGCTTGGTTTTCACTTCACCTGCAGCTTTCAAATAAGGGATGAGGGTGACATGAATATACATCACATTATCCCGGCCGATATCACTCTTGATCTGCCGAATCGCTTCCAGGAAAGGCAAGCTCTCTATATCGCCAACCGTTCCGCCAATCTCAGTGATCACTACATCGGATTGCGTCTCCCGCCCTGCGCGGAATACACGGTCCTTGATCTCATTCGTAATATGCGGAATAACTTGAACGGTACCGCCTAGATAATCACCACGGCGTTCTTTGGTAAGTACGGAAGAATAAATCTTACCTGTAGTGACGTTACTGCTTTTGGACAAATTAATATCAATGAAACGCTCATAATGCCCCAAGTCCAGATCCGTCTCTGCACCATCGTCCGTTACGAATACTTCTCCATGCTGATACGGACTCATGGTTCCTGGGTCCACATTAATATAGGGATCAAACTTCTGAATCGTAACCTTCAAGCCCCTGTTCTTCAACAACCTGCCGAGTGATGCCGCCGTGATGCCCTTTCCCAAGGACGATACGACCCCGCCCGTTACAAAAATATATTTAGTCACTGTGTATTACCCTCCGATCGATCTTGTCCCGCCTTACCATATTATCTACAAAAAAAATAAAAAGCACGCCCGTAAATACGGGGCACTTTCTATAATAATCCTGTTATGAACGGATTTTAAAACTTTAGCCCAAAAAATAGTTTACCTATTTGAGAGGAGCCTGTCAAGCGAACCTGCATGCTCTTGGACTTACTTATTTATCGTCTTCCTCATCGTCGTCTTCGTCGCTGTCTTCCTCATCGTCTTCATAATCGCTGTCTTCCTCGTCGACCTCGACAATGCCTGCGATATCTTCATCCGTTTCCTCAATACCTTCGCCTTCGATCGGCTCCTCATCGACTTCAGCTTCGAAGAAATCTTCTTCTTCCTCTGCCGGCTCACCATCAAGGCTCGTATACTCGCTTTCTTCTTCTGTATACGTTTCTTCCTCTTCCGGATAGTAATCGTCGTCGTCATCGTCTTCATCGTTAATAATACGCGGATGTTTGGCGCTGTTGACTCCGTCGTCGGATTTATCAACTGGGTACCACCGCTTAAGGCCCCATAAATTCGTCCCTACGCATGCGAATCGACCGTCAATGTTAATTTCCGTATATAATTGCGCAATTACCTGCATGACTCCGTCATCGGACAAATCTTTCAGTTTAGCAATTTCTTGCATCAGATCCCGGTAATAAAACGGGGTATTGGACGCTTTTAGCACCTCAAATGCAAGGTCAACCATCGGCATTTCTTTAGCCTGTTCAGCAGAAATCTTTAGCGTATATGTGCTGCTCATTGGGCTACTCACGTCCCTTCAACAATTCATTAATCTACATTATGGGTGCCTATCCTTCTAAAATACCCAATATCTTCATTAAGTAAAACCTATTTTTTATAAAAATGCAACTAGCCTTAAAAAATTACAATTATTCAGTGATAAAAAAAAACGGAAGCCCCCTAAGGCTCCCGCATCGACTGTATCCGCATCTTGGTGGACGATTGCCGACCACCACCCTGCTTCCGTATCAAGAGCCCGAAATGAACTCTCCATCCATTCTATGGAACTTTGGTTACCTTGACACTTCAAATTGCCCATTTACGCGAAAAAAGGCACTCATCTCAGTCGGGCTATGCACTGCGCACATATGATAGCGCAAGAAAGCATATGACGTGCCCGGGAGGAATTCTAGTTGAACGATGCGGCCTTATTGCGCTTGCTGCAAGTCCCCCCCGTACCTTCTACGGAACCCGCAAAAAAACACATCATCCATTTCAAAACCAAAGCTGACTATCTTCATTTTATTTGCAGTTGGAGCAGCTCGGCGCCGTCATTAAACGCACTTCCGCCCATCCAGCCGATTCAACTTATTCATGCCATCTCCTGCACGTTATCGTCTGTTGAAGACTTAGACAAACATCCCGGTATCCGATTCATTGAAGAAGACGTTCTTCTTCAGGTCCACGCTCCAATCGCGCGACTCGTCTCTCAGAAATCCGGCGGCATTATTGAGGAAACCTCCTCCGTCCCCTGGGGAGTTCGCCAGATCAAAGCTCCAGAATCCTGGAGTCATGCCAAAGGCAGCCGCATTAAAATCGGGGTCATCGATACGGGGATCGACTATATGCATCCGGACCTTCGCGGCCGCATCTCTCGAGGCGTCAATCTCATAAAAAAAGGCAGTCTTCCGTCCGACGACAATGGCCACGGCACGCATATTTCCGGAACGATTGCCGCCTCCAATTCCTATTCCGGCTTGGTCGGAGTTGCCCCGATGGCGATGATTCATCCAGTCAAAGCGTTCGATCACAATGGAACGGCATTCGTATCTGACATCATTCTCGGAATTGATTGGTGTGTTCACAACCGCATGCACATTATCAACATGAGCTTCGGCATGCGTAACCGCAGCAAATCGCTGCATGATGCCGTGCGGAACGCCTTTGCCGCAGGCATCTCTGTGGTAGCCTCCTCGGGTAATGATGGGAGGCGTTCACAGATTGATTATCCGGCTCGTTTCGCACAGACAATTGCGGTCGGAGCCACAACAAGACATAAACGGATTGCTCCATTCAGCAATCGGGGCAAAGCGATCGATATATATGCACCCGGCGACAAGATTCATTCCACTTGGCTAGAGCGCAAATATATGGAGTTGAGCGGCACATCTATGGCCACATCGCATGTCAGCGGCGTGATCGCCCTCATGCTGACGCTGAAGCCTGATCTGAAGCCCAAGGAGATCAAAGCACTGCTGCGCAAATCGTCGAATCCGATCACAGGATTCCGTGCCAAGGAGCCCAGCAGCTGTGGAGAGATCGACGCTGTGCGTGTGCTTAAAGTATTGAAGCCGCAACCTACTTAAAGGTTACGGCTTTTGTTATGCGGACGAACGTTTACATGCTCTCAGGCGCGGATACCCCTACAAGCTTCAACACGTTTCGGATGACGATTCTAAGCGCCGCGGCCAGTGCAAGACGCGCTTGCGTCAGTTCGGCGTTCTCCGTGATTACATACTCCGCCTTGTAATAGCTATGGAACTGGGAAGCCAATTCATACACGTAGCGAATCAATCGGTGCGGCGCGTGCTGCTGAGCAGCTTGAGCCACTTCCTCCGGCAGGTCGCCCATCTTGCGCAGCAGGTCGAATTCGGCTTCGGTCTGCAAGGCAGATAAGTCGATCTCGCCGATCGGACGCATTCGGATCCCTTTCTCCTCAGCCTGGCGGAATATACTGCAAATGCGCGCATGCGCATACTGGACATAGAATACTGGATTCTCGTTGGATTTGGATATCGCGAGATCCATATCAAAATCCAGATGGGAGTCCGTGCTGCGCATCGTGAAGAAATATCGGATCGGGTCAACCCCGACTTCGTCCATCAAGTCTTCCATAGTGACCGCTTTACCGGTCCGCTTGGACATCTTGACCTTCTCCCCGTTCTGGAACAAGCTCACCATTTGAGCAATCAATACGGTCAACTTGGCAGGATCGAATCCAAGAGCAGCCATAGCAGCCTTTACCCTCGGGATATAGCCATGATGATCGGCTCCCCATATGTTAATCAACTCATCGAAGCCGCGTTCGAACTTCGTTCGGTGGTACGCTATATCAGGAGTTAAATAAGTGTAGCTCCCGTCATTCTTGATAAGCACGCGGTCCTTGTCGTCGCCTAGCGGTGTAGTGCGCAACCAAGTCGCACCTTCCTCTTCGTAGATGTGACCCGCTTTTCTCAAAATGTCCAGCACAGGATCAATCATGCCATTCTCATACAGCGATGTCTCACTATACCAGGAGTCGAATGAAACGCCGAACCGCTCCAGATCCCTCTTGAGCTTCTGCAATTCCTTATCGAGCCCGTATGTTTTGAAATAAGCGCGCCGTTCTGCCTCAGGCATAGCCAGCAGGCGGTCGCCTTCTTGCTTGGCAAGCTCCTGCGCGAAGCCTTTGATATCTTCTCCGTAGTATCCATCCTCCGGCATCGCCGCGTCCTGCCCAAGCGCTTGGAAATAACGCGCTTCAATGGATTTGGCCAAGTTATCCACTTGATTGCCGGCATCGTTAATGTAATACTCCCGACTTACCTGGTAACCGGCAAAGTCGAGCACATTACAGAGCGCATCCCCAACCGCTGCTCCACGAGCATGTCCCAGATGGAGACTGCCTGTCGGGTTAGCACTGACAAATTCAACCTGGATTTTGCGCTGCCCGCCGATATTGACACGGCCGAAGTCATCTTGTCCCGTTAACACATCATTCACGATGGGATATAAATACTGCTTATTCATGTAGAAGTTAATGAAACCAGGGCCCGCAATCTCCATCCTGGAAATCCCGGCCTCTACTTGGTTAAGTTGCTCCACGATGGCTTCTGCGATCAGCTTAGGGTTCTTCTTCGCGATGCGCGTTAATTGCATCGCTATGTTGGTCGAGAAATCGCCGTGAACCTTCTCCCTCGGCACTTCAAGCACGAAATCCGGCAAATCAGCCGCTTCAACCAAACCGGTTGCTGTTACTGCTGCTGCGATGGCTTCTTTCAATTGGGATTTAATTTGTTCTACTGTACTGCTGCTCATTATGTAATCCTCTCTTCTTCTCGTATGAATATTTTTAAGCATTTGCGAAGCAAATGCGCCTCATTTAACTTATCACATGAATATCAAGCCGAAGCTTGTACACACCAATGAATTGCCCATCCGAGTATAACTCATAGCTCCACTTAAGGGAGTAACCGTCCTTTAACGTCTTACGTGATATGGCACGGGTTACACTTTCCAATAGCATGCGGCCATCCGTAGGATCATTCCGTCGGGTGAGTACTAATGGATCCCTGCTATCCGCAGAATCTGAAGAAGTGGGAAGCCAATAACTCCCCGTCATTCTGGCCCCTTTAATGAAGGTGAGGTCGGATTTCGTCTCTCCGTGTCGGATGATCTTGATTTCGCTCTCGTTCCACTTCACGGTAGTGGTCGTTAACCCGTTCGTCTGCCCAGGTTCCACATATCTTACATAACTCGATCCGGTCGCAGTTTCGTATAATTCACCCTCGGCTTGCTGCTTGGACGACTGGCCCCCGCCGCTGCTCTCGATTCGGATGCGCACCGGTTTCTTTACAGCGCTCATGTGCCGCATTCTCCCGTCTATTGAATACGATAAGTGTATATGATAGCGGAAGCAAATTCAATTACATGCATGCTTATTCGACAATAGCTCATACCCGAAAAGGATTGACTGGGTAAAAATACCTATGTAATATATATTTCATATAGGACATTATTTCCAAATATCGGAGGCGATACCGTGGGCTTTCTTAAAGGATTAGGGAATTTCGCAGGTGAAGTTGTGGGTGGTGTCCTAGGTGGAACTGTCCGAGTTGTAGGTGAGGTCACGGGAAGCAAATTTATTAAAGAAATTGGGGACGGCGTCGAAAATGCTACGAAGTTTGCCGGAAAAACGGCTGGGGACTTAGCTAGCGGTGCTTGGGATGTGACCGCAGGGATCGTAACTCAGAACGAACAAAAAATGAGTGAAGGCTTGGGCGATATAGGCGGCGCTGTATCATCAACTGCAAAAGGCATTGGGCATATGGTCGTAAATGTAGTAGAGAATGGGACCGATGTAGTTAAAGGAATTGCAAATGACGACAGTGAACGGCTGAAAAACGGTGCCAAAGGGCTTATATATACAGCGGCTGTGGGTGTAATTGCGGTGGGAATCGTCGATTTGGTAGACGGACCTGATGCTGCACATGCTTCAGAAGGCGGAGAAATGGCTGAACCGGCTCCAACTCCAAACGTGCAATTAGAGGATTCCACAGCAAATGAATCAGCGGCTGCCTCCGAACCTGGTGTGCATCACGTAGAACCACACTACGTTGAAGGGTACTACCGTGCTGATGGAACATATGTAGAAGGCTACTACCGGGACGGTGCCGATGGGAATGGCTATGACCGAAGCAATCCTGATGGAGATCCCAACAATAATTTAAAACCGTAAATCTTACCGCATAGCAAAGGGCATCCGTCACGGATGCCCTTAATTTGTGCGATTATTTACAAAGATCTTCAACGAACTTAGGCAAAACGAAAGCTGCTTTGTGCAGACGCGGAGAGTAGTACTTCGTGTCGAGCTCCGGAATGTTAGCTTCATCTACTGCTAATGGATCAGCCTTCTTGCTGCCCATCGTGAATGTCCACAGCCCGCTTGGATAGGTTGGGATATTCGCACAATACACGCGAACGATCGGGAAGATCTCCCGAACATCGCGATTCACGCTCTGAATAAGATCAGCCTTGAACCAAGGATTGTCCGTCTGGGCTACAAAGATGCCGTCTTCCTTCAGCGCCTCATGGATCGCTTGATAGAATCCGCGTGAGAACAGCTCAACAGCAGGTCCTACAGGTTCAGTGGAATCCACCATAATGACATCATATGTATCCTTATAGTCATGGATATGCATGTAACCATCATTTACGATGACTTCTACGCGAGGGTTGTCCAGCTCACCCGCAATCTCAGGCAAATATTTCTTCGAATACTCAATCACTTTACCGTCAATATCAACAAGGACGGCTTTCTCAACCGATTGGTGCTTCAGCACTTCCCGCACAACGCCGCCGTCTCCGCCGCCTACAATAAGCACATGCTTAGGATTAGGGTGAGTGAATAAAGCTGGGTGTGCTACCATTTCATGATAAACAAATTCATCACGCACAGTAGTCATAACCATGCCGTCAAGCACAAGCATACGTCCAAATTCTATCGTATCGATAATGGCCAAATCTTGAAACTCCGTCTTTTCGGTCACGAGGGTTTCTTTGATTTGAGCTGTTATTCCGAAGTTTTCCGTTTGTTTCTCTGTGTACCACAATTCCATGTCCATTCCTTCTTTCTACATGATTCTATTAAGCAGGCGCTGCCAAACTTCTTTTATTGTACCACAAGGCACAATTTGTATTATATAAAAACGATGTTAAATTGCAATGCTTTCCCCTATATTCCCCTCCAACCCCTTCTTCAAATGCGAAATAATGAAAAAAAAACAAAATTCCTGTTGAATATTGCTTACCACTCTTTTCCATACTAGTAGTAGTCTTTTTGCAAAGGAGTGGCTGGCATGTCCAGAGTCGAATCGAGAGCTGCCAAGAAACCTAAACCGCGCGGTCTATTTCGCAAGCTGTTCTCAGTTGCCTTCTCCCTCACCATGATCGGAGCTATCGGTCTGGTCGGTCTATTGTTATATTTGCGGTCTCAAGCTTTGCCTGTAAGTACAACACTGCAAAATCTGCAGCTCTATGACATACGCGGGGAAGCCTTGGTATCCTCTTCACCTGGACAGAACCGGGATTTTGTTCCCTTATCCAAAATATCTCCTTATCTGGTGAAAGCGACATTATCCATCGAGGATGAGCGCTTCTATGATCATTACGGATTGGATTTCCGCGGTATTGCCCGGGCTTCGCTTGTCAATCTGGAGCATATGGAGAAGGTTCAGGGGGCCAGCACATTAACTCAGCAGCTCGCTCGCAATTTATATTTATCGCATGACCGGACATGGACGCGGAAGATCAAGGAAGCTATGTATGCAACCCAGCTGGAGCTGCAGCTTAGCAAGGATCAGATTCTGGAGCAGTATCTCAACCAGATCTATTACGGCCATTCCACCTACGGGATTCAAACGGCAGCAATGATGTATTTTCACAAAAATGCAAGTGAGTTGACGTTAGCCGAGAGCGCCTTACTAGCAGGTGTTCCAAAAGGGCCCAAGTATTATTCCCCCTACCTGGATGCAGATAGCGCCAAGGAAAGGCAGGAGTTAATCCTCGATGCCATGGTCCGAAACGGGCATATTACCGAGCTGGAAGCCAGCCAAGCCAAGCTGGAGAAGCTCGTCTACCAACCTCGCGAGAACCGCACCCCCGTCAACGCGGCACCTTACTTCCAGGATTATATTCGATCTATAGCAGTTGATAAGCTAGGAATTAGTGAGCAGGAGTTCGACGAGGGCGGGCTGCGCATTTATACGACCTTGGATCTCAAGGCACAGCAAATCGCGGAGCAGATTGTGTCCAAGCACATGGAAGGGAATGAAGACCTTCAGAGCGCATTAGTAGCCATTGATCCGCGTACAGGGTACATCAAAGCAATGGTTGGAGGGAAGTCCTATCCAGAGAATCAGTTCAATCGAGCCGTCTCGGGGAGCCGTCAGCCTGGATCGGCCTTCAAGCCATTCGTCTATTTGACTGCCTTGCAGCAGCCGGGATTCTCGCCTTCTACTCGTTATAAAAGTGAACCCACTGTATTTACTTACGATGAAGGGCGGAAGACCTATACACCTAGCAATTTTGCGAACAAGTATCCGAATGCAGAAATTGATCTGCGCGAAGCGATCTCCAAGTCGGACAACATCTATGCCGTACAATCGATCCTGCAGGTGGGAGCAGACAAAGTCATCGATACGGCACACCGCTTAGGCATCACGAGCCCTCTGGAGCCGTTGCCGTCACTAGCGCTTGGAACTTTCCCGGTAAGTCCGCTGGAGATGGCTTCCGCTTATGGGGTGTTGGCTAACCAGGGGATGCGCATCGAACCGACGGCCATTACTCGGATCGAAACACCTAACGGCAAAACAATCTATGAAGCGAAGCCGATCCGAGAGCAGGTCGCGGATCCCGCGTACACGTACGTCTTGACGAGCTTGATGCAGAGCGTATTCGCCGAAGGCGGTACGGCGAACCGTGTTACCTCGACGCTGAAGCGGCCGGTAGCAGGCAAGACAGGATCGACCAATACCGATGCCTGGATGGTCGGGTATACACCCGAGCTCGCTACGGCGGTATGGGTCGGCTATGATCGTGATCGTGCTATTAGCCCGATCGATTCTTACCAAGCTGCTCCCATATTCGCAGAGTTCACCGAGCAAGTGCTGGAGTCGATCCCGCCGAAGCTGTTCCCGATGCCTGAAAATGTCGTCAGCGTGTATATCGACAATGTCACTGGGAAGCTGGCCACGAACAGTTGCACGAACTCGCGTCTGGAAGTGTTCGTCAAAGGAACAGAACCAACAGAATCTTGCTCCGGCCAGCCTGTACAGCCTACCGGCGATGCGCAGAATGGCAAGAAAGATTCGAAGTCCTGGTGGAATGATTTCAAACGATGGTGGAATGACTAGCACCTTCAAAATTGTCGGGGCCCCTGTAGAGTAATCGGATTAAGATCATAGGCACCCTTCCCTTTATGGGGATAGAACGCAAAGAGGAAGACGCGCGCACGCGCGTCTTCCTCTTTGCTGTCCTAGTATATTGTGCGAAAATATACTTTCATTAGTTTACTTCAGAAGGGGTTGTCGTTCAACGCATGACACATAATCGCCACATATTCAGGCGAGTGCGGCTTTGAGCTGTTCCCCTGAATTGTCCCACCATTCTGCGTTATGGTTAATGAGTACTTGCTTCAATGCCGCTTTCTCAACGTCATTTAATCCTTCTATGATGAATCGACGTTTCATCGCGTAATCCATTTTGTTCACATGGTCCGCAAGAATCTTCCACCCCCTGCGAGCTTCCGTATCCACCAGCATCTCACAAACGGTTAATCCGGCATAATGAGAGCCTTCTTCACTGCGCCCTACATACACCCACACAATCCAGCATTTGCGGCCGTTCGGCACATCATCCTTATTCATGCTGAACTTAATGCCCTTCTCCACCTTACTCTTGGCATGGATCGCCCCGAGGTCGATATAGGCTTCATCCCCATCAATGATGACACTGGACAGATTGTTCAGATCAATAGAACCCGCTCCAAATCCACGATGTTCCTTGGTACTGACTACATTCAGCGCGTTCAGCTTCTTCTTTTCCTTCTGCGGCTCTTGGCCTTGACCCTCTGCCTGATTAGCTCCTGTATTTGAATCACGAACGTCCACTCTGGCACCTTCCCATCTCTCGTTCTTGATTTTGTATTCTTTTTAATCATTTTAGCTAATATTTGTCCAAATGCAAACATATAGATGGGATAGAAAGCTTGTCAACGGGGTGAATATGCTAATGTCCAACGTACTCATGCGACTGTCCAAACATCCGGCGCTATGGATGCTTATCCTCGCGCTAGCACTCGGTACCCTGTCCGCGGCACTCTCACCGGCATCCCCATCTGCCGAAATCCGCTCAGCACTTGTAGGAGAACCTACGGCGAACCAACTGGAACCTCCGGCTCCTACCGTTAAGGCAGCACCGCCGGCACTTAGCAAACGAATAGTCGAGTATCACATGTCTGTTCAGCTAGATCCCGACAACAAGTCGTTGCAAGGCGCACAAACTGTAACATGGAAAAACCCAGGCAGTAAGCCCGTTAGCGAACTCTACTTCCATCTGTATCCGAATGCTTTTCAATCTAAGAAAACTACGTTCAACAAAGAATCTGGCGGAAAGCTGCGCGCCGATGAAATGACCAAAGACAGCTTTGGTCGAATCGATATAACGTCTGTCCAAACAGAGGACGGGCTTGACTTGTACTCCACTCAACAGTTCGTTCAGCCCGATGACAACAATTCACAAGATCAGACTCTGGTGAAAATCCGTCTCCCCAAAGCTGTTAACCCCGGTGAGCAAATGACGCTTAAAATGAACTTCGCCGTGCAGCTGCCTTATGTGTTTGCCCGAATGGGATACAAGGATGATTTCATCATGGCCGGACAATGGTTTCCCAAGGTAGCGGTATACGAACCCAAGGGCACTCGAGGGCGTGCAGAAGAAGGCTGGAACCTGCATCAGTACCATGGCAACTCCGAATTTTATGCTGATTTTGGCCTGTATAATGTGCGCATTCAAGTTCCTTCCGCTTATACGGTCGCGGCTACAGGATTCCCTACGAAGCCAGCTGTCGATGACGGGATTAAGAAAACCTATTCCTTTTACGCGGATGATGTGCACGATTTCGCCTGGTCGGCTTCGCCGAACTTCATTTATGTGGAAGAGCCGTTCTCTACCCCGAATATTCCAGGTATGAAGATCAAGCTGTATCTAGATCCGGCCCATAAGGATTTGAAGGATCGGTATATGTATGCAGCCAAACGTGCGTTGGCCAAATATAGCGAGTGGTTCGGCACCTACCCCTACTCGACCCTGTCCATTGTTGTGCCTCCTGCAGGGGCTAATGGTGCAGGCGGAATGGAATATCCAACGCTGATTACGGGTTGGGCAGCTGATGAACAGCCATCAGGCTTCGGTCTTGAGCGAGTCGTTATCCATGAAATCGGCCATCAGTATTGGTACGGCATGGTTGCGACCAACGAATTCGAAGAAGCATGGTTAGATGAAGGTTTTACTTCCTACGCCGAAGATCTGCTGATGGAAACCGAGTTCGGAGAGAAGCCGAATCTGGCCCTGGAGTCTAGCTATATGACTACCCCTGCCCCACTCAAGCTAGATGCCTGGCGTTACGATAGTCATAGCCATTACGCCGATAATGTGTACACGAGAGCCAAGCTTGTCCTGAAAAGCATCGAGGATCAAATCGGGCAAAAGCAAATGCTGAGGGTCCTGCGCACTTATTTCGAACGTTGGAAGTTCCGACATCCCTCTACACAAGATTTTCAGAAAACCCTTGAAGAGGTAACAAAGACTAGCTGGAGCGGGTTTTTCGACCAATTCGTGTATGACGGGATGATGACGGACTATTCAATTGAACAGGTTCAGACTTCGAAAAAAAGGAAAGATGGAACACTCCTATACGAGACCGCTGTCGTTGTGAAGAAGCTCGGCGGCTCCTATAAAGATGTCCCTATCCATTTCCATTTCCAAGACGGATCTACCGTGGAGAAAGTATGGGAGGGTACGGAACTGCTTACTACGTTCACGATGACCAGTCAGTCACCGTTAGAATGGGCCGCTATTGATCCGCATCATACATTGATCCTGGAAAATAAGCGCATCAACAACTTTTATCAAACCCAGATTGATCCGAAGTGGAAAGTGCGGTGGAATATAGGCTTGGTTAAATTAATTGAGAGTGTTGTCGACGGGATTGCTTGGTAGGTCCGTAAATGTTTTGGGAGGATAAAACGATGATGAAATATCTCAAACACGGCTTTCAGACTATGACTTCGCAATATTTCGTGCTGCTCGTATTATGGGTGTACCAATTCACTTGGGGACTGCTGCTGCTCCATTTCGTCAAATCCATCGTCATTCCTTTGCTGCACCGATACCCAAGCGGGCACCTGTCCACTTCAGCCGTCCAGCTGTTCTTGGCTGAAGGCGAGTTTCAACTTATGAAGACCGATATCAGCCATTCCTACTTGTGGACGTTGCTTGGGATTGTCTTTATTAGAATGGTATTGACTCCTATTTTGAATGCAGGCATCTTTTATTCCATCCATAATACTGGTCTGAATTCGGGTTATCGTTTCTTCAAGGGTGTGAAGGAATTAGGAGGTATATTCGCCCTCTATTACTTCGTACAGGTAGTGCTGACAATTGCTCCTGGTTACTGGCTCTATCCGATTGTCAGGAAAGCATTCACCACACAAACCTCCTACGAATCTCTCATCATGGCGGTGCTTCCTTCAATACTTGCTTTCCTGATCTACGCTTATTTGGTTCACTTGTGTTTCGTCTATCTTATGTTGGGCCGTACGGCACAGAAGTCTATGTCGGGATCGATTGGTGTGTTCCTTCGACATATTCCCATGATCCTGCTGTTATCCAGCTTCCTGTTATTGTTATCGGGGGTTCTCACTTCCTTGACGATGTCTGCTTCTCTCGTGTGGGCCGGCCTCTCAGCACTCATTCTTCATCAAATATTCCATTTGTTAAAAATGTTGTTCAAGCTGTGGGCGGTTTCGACCCAATACCACTATTTCAGCGAGCACAACATGCGATAGTTCGGTTCTAAGCACCTTAAAGCCCGAAATCCGTTGCGGATTTCGGGCTTTTCGCATATTTTGTTATTTTTTTTGCACAAGAAGGAGGATTTTGGCATACAAAGGCGAATTAGAAAACTTAGCAAAAAACAAATCGATATTTGCCGAATTCCCATTCCTGGGAAACGGGGGATCCAATCTGGGTGAATTGATCTCGCTTCAAAGTGATCATAGGGAACCTTCAACCGAACCCTCAGCTAACCTCGTAGGCACTGGAAGGAGTTTCCTGTTTGAAAAAGCTTTTACTTTTGTTCGCAAGTATTACCATGTTATTCTGCTTTCAGCTTGGAAGCGCTTCAGCAGAAACGGTCCTCGAATCAACAGTGGACGAGCTCGCAGGCACGAAATACAGATACGGAGGAATTTCCCCGACAACTGGCTTCGATTGCTCCGGCTTCACCATGTTCGTATTCAATAAGTTCGGTATCGAACTTGACCATCAATCCAAAGCCCAGAACAAAGAAGGCTACTGGATTCCGAAAGAAGATTTACGTGCAGGCGATCTTGTATTCTTCAACACAGATGGTAAAGGCATCTCACATGTCGGCATTTACCTCGGTGACGATGTGTTCGTTCATTCGGCCACGAATAAGGGCGTCGTGAAGAACACATTGAGCGAATCGTACTATGCCAAGCGTTATGTATCCGCTCGTAGAGTGCTGTGGGATGACCTCTATGATCAATTAAACGCACAAGTGGCACATTGAAACATGTATTTATAAATTTTTTCTAAGATGTTCACAAGCCCGGTATGATGCGGATCTTTCCGCCGTGCCGGGCTTGTATTCTATTCGTGGGGATCTTGTGCCGGGAGTGTTCTGATGCTCTCGTAGACCCAATTACGAAATGATTCCGCAGCAGGTGTTAACCGTTCCTTAGCCCGCCAGCACAAGTGTATGGGATTGTGGAGTTGGACCTCCTGCACGTGAACGATACTTACCTCGCCCGCCTCCACCGCTTGTTTCACTTCTAATGCAGACACGAACATCGCTCCGTAACCGGCTGCAACAGCTCGTATAATTTCATACAGCCCGTTGACCGTTAAGCCAATTTTAAGCGACAGCCCTTTTTCACGGGATAGTCCTTCTAACTTCTCGCGTGCAGAGCTTCCTTCTTCTCTAACAATGAAGGGTTCTTGCAAGATTGACTCGAGGGTTGCTTTACGGTTCGCCAAGGGATGATGCTTCGGTACTACGAAACACATAGCATCTTGAAGAAGCAGCTCATGTTCCAGTTGATCAGGGATTATCCCTCCTCCCCCTATAATAGCGAGATCAGCCTGGTAAGTAAGCAACCGTTGGACGGCTTCCCTCCGGTTACACGAATGAATGTTGATCTCTATATCCGGCGACCCTAGCTTATAGCCTGCTGTCCATTGCGGGAGCAGACGGTGTGCCGGCAGGGAGGTAACGGATAAACGCAGTTTTCCTTGCTTCCCCTCTCGATATAAACTTATACGATCCTCGATCTCTCGCTCCATCGCGAAGAGGCGCTCAGCATGCTCGGCCAGCATGCGGCCCGCATCGGTTAAGATGACTCCCCTCCCCTTCGAAATTAATAGGGTCAGTCCCGTCTCCCGTTCGAGATTACGCAATTGCATTGTAACGGCGGGTTGACTGATACGCAGATGCTCAGATGCTTTTGTCACACTGCCTAACCTCGCCACCGTATCGAACAGCTTGAGGGCGTGCAAATTCATGCGGTCTCCACCTATTCATAAATATTATTTATGCATTATGTTCAATAATATATTAGATTTATGATCAACTGCAAGATATCCTGAACCTATACATTGTAGGCGGAGGAGATTTCGATGAGGTGGATTTGTTGGGAGTGCAATAAAGAACGAGCTGGATCACGAGAGCAGGCCTTTCAATGTGAATGCGGCGGGTGGTATGACATCAAGCAGGATTTGCGCGGTGTGGATAGTGAGTTGCTGAAACGAGTGTTTCACGAGCGTTTATCCGCACGAATGACTCCTTATGCAAGCGGGGTATGGCGATACAAGGAGCTTATTGACCCTGAGCTTTCGGTTGCATCCATTGTGACCAAATACGAGGGGAACACGGGAATGTATTCGCCGGCCTCTGTGCAAGATTACACCGGTGTGCGGCATCTTTGGTTGAAGGCTCAGAGTGAGAATCCCAGCGGGTCTTTCAAAGACAATGGCATGACTGCCGCTGTCTCAAGAGGTTGGGCTTTGGGGTTTCGCCGCTTCACCTGCACCTCAACCGGGAACACCTCTGCTTCACTGGCCATGTATGCTGCGCTAGCAGGCGCTGAAGCGATCATACGACTGCCTGATGCTAACGTTCCAGCAAGCAAGCTCTATCAGACACAAGCCTATGGCGGACAAATTGTTCCTCTTAAGGGGGGTGGCTACGATGCGGGTATCGCTTCTTTCCTAGCAGAAGGCGATCACCTGGATGCGTATGTATGTAATTCGATCAATCCGATGCGTATTGAAGGACAGAAGAGTATTGTCTATGAGATCGCGCAGATGTTGGGTTGGTCGTTGCCGGATTGGATCATCGTGCCAGGCGGGGCGCTAAGTAATGCAGTTGCACTCGGCAAAGGGCTAGAGGATCTATATAGCCTGGGTTTCATTGCCCGATTGCCACGTGTAGCCGTCATCCAGGCCGAAGGAGCTGCTCCCTTCCACCGCTTGGTGACTGCAATGAATGCAGGCCATCCAAGGAGGATCGATCTGCAGCTTGAACCCGAGCTTCATCCTCAGACCCTAGCGTCTGCACTGAATATCGGAAATCCTCCAGGTTGGAAAAAAGCTCTGCATTACACGATTCGACAAACGAACGGGATTACAGCTTGTGTCAGTGATGCCGAGATTATGGAGGCTAAATCTATAATTGATCGCAGCGGTATCGGCTGCGAGCCTGCGTCCGCTGCAACCGTCGCTGGTCTTCGCAAGTTCGTTGCAGCAGGATACATCCATCCCGAGGAGACTGCCGTTTGTATTTTGACCGGACATTTGCTGAAAGATACTTCTATTTAAAACCTATATTAATTTCTAAAAGCTCTTATTTTATAGTTACTATAAAATAGTGATATAATGAATTTTGTATTCAATTGGCATAATAAATGCCGTATCCAAAAGGAGGAGAACACAAATGTACGATATTGTAATCATTGGAGCAGGTCCTGCAGGCGCTAGCGCAGCTATCTTCACAGCAAAGGCAGGCAAGAAAACCCTTATCCTGGACAGCGACCAAAGTGTAACTAAGCGCGCTTGGGTCGAAAACCACTATGGTGTTAAGGAAACAACTGGACCGGACCTGGTCGAGATTGGCAAGCAGCAAGCTGCTAAATTCGGTGCTGAGATTGTTACTGCAAAAGTTACGAACGTCACTTCAAGCGCTGAAGGGCTTACCGTGCAGACTGAAGACGGCAACTATGAAGCGAAGCACGTTGTCCTGGCCACAGGAATGTTCTCTGACCTCGCAGAAGCTATCGGAGTTACAACCATTCCAGGCACAGAGCCTAGGATTAAGACCATTATCCAGACAGAACCAAACGGTAAAACGAACATAGAAGGTGTCTGGGCAGCAGGCACAATTGCCGGTGTCAGCATGCATACGATTATTACGGCAGGCGACGGCGCCAAAGTCGCTATTAATATTATCAGTGAGCTGAACGGCTCTCGTTACGTGGATCATGACATGATGAAAGCTTAATGAACTTGAGTAGAAAAGCAGAACCTGACTGGCATCGCCTTTCAGGTTCTACTTATTTACTTGGATGTGCTTTAGCTGTAAAGCCCTGCAGCCTATAATGTCAAATGCCTCAGCTTCTCTGGATTCACCACGAGATAAATATTAGTGATTCGTCCATCCTGGATACGGAAGGTCATCACATTATTCGGAATGGACCCGAAATAAGAAACGATGCCTAACAGACCGTTCACATTAGCGAATCGGTAAGAGTAATCGGTTGGCAGTTTCTCCAGAAGCCCTGCCAAGAAGCGAATAATCCGATCGGAACCAAGAATTGGCCGGACAGCGGCAGTGACTTTTCCTCCTCCATCCGAAAGAAGCGTTGCATCCTCGGTTATGAGGCTCATGAGTTTCGTAATGTTGCCCGTTGTCAGAGCTTGAACGAATTGCTTGGTCAGTTGGGCTGCTTGCTCCTGGAGTTGGGTTGACTTGAGGGTATCGGCAGCATTTGCATTTGCCACTGTATCACTGCTCCCGTTAATAGCCCGTTTGGCCCGATGGAAAATTTGACGGCAGTTCGCAGAGCTTTTGTCCACTATGGCTGCAATTTCCTCGTAGTCATACTCGAGCACTTCTCTAAGTATGAAGACGGCCCGCTCCACCCATGATAATTGCTGCAAAAGAAGCATGTAGGCCGTGGAGACGGATTCTTGCTGCAAATAACGATAACCCGGTTCACCCAACTCATGATCAGCGTCCATAACAAGCGGCTCGGGCAACCAAGGCCCTATATAAACTTCTCGCTGTTTGCTTGCGGAACGGAGACGGTCGATGCATCGGTTGGTCACGATCTTGCATAGATAAGCCTTTATATTCTGGACAGATTCCAGTTGGGCTGCATTCAGGCTCAAGAATGTCTCTTGTACGGCATCCTCGGCATCCATCACACTGCCCATCATCCGATAGGCCAATGCAAATAATAAAGGTCTATTTGTGGTATACAGCATTTCGAAAGTTTGATTCGGTTCCATGCCTCAGCACCCTTCCTAACACCAATCCATTCTACAAAGCTACTTTGTTATCTGTCCCGGTATTCACCAGACGATTGTGCTGTATAATAGCAAGCTTGGCCGCTCTTCTAGCACTAGCCGCTGCTGCATCTAACAACAGCTCTCCATGGTTAGCCCAATCTCCAGCAACATACAACCCTTGAACCTCGGGAACGGCAGGACCGATATGCTGCTCCTTCCTCCCCAGATGAGGGTAATCGTGCACGACGGTTATATTCGGCAAATATTGCTTGGTCACAACCTCCCGCTCCCAATTAGGGTGCAACAAGCTCATAGTCTGCTCCAATAAACGTTGATCCTGCTTAGGGTCACTTTCCCCAACCCCGTTATACTTGATAAGGTGAATCACTTTCGTCCCGTTCTCGCTAAGCTCTGCAGCAGCAGAATGGTTGCTGAAAAATACCGGCCGATCCAGACCAATGGCCACATTCCGCCCCTCAACTGGAAGCTTCTTCAGGCATAGGTCCAGACAGGCTGCATAGGAAGGACGAGCTTCTTCCTTCCAACGCCGAAGTACGGTCCGATCTGCTCCGTGCAGCATCTGATAGGTCTCTGCAGGCGGCGCTGTGCTGATGACCTGGGTTACGCTCCACGCTCGCCCATCAGTCAATACAATTCTACGCACAGACGAGCGATCCTGCTCGATCTCAGCTACGTGGCAGCTTTCCATAATATCCACACCTGTATGAACCGCTTTCGTACGCAATTGATCGACGATCGTCTGCCATCCCCCGTTGATATAATGCACTCCATACTTCAAAGAGCTCTGCACCTGCCTCATAGCAGGACTTGCTGCTTGACGGTCAGCGTCAAACGTATAAGTAGCCGTTCTGGCAAGCGCATAGAAAATATGCCGAACCATCGGGTCCCTTATTTCCTGTTCCGCCCATTCTCGCAAGCTTGACCTTGGTGATATAGCTAAAGGATCCAGTTTACCCAGCTTTGATAACAGCCCAACCAGCTCTAATTTGGCCGACCAAGACAGGAACGAGGAGAAGAGAAGTTTGGCGGGTTGACCAAGCGGAACTACTTTCCCTTGCCAAATGCCTGCTACCTGAGTAGAAGGATTGCCTCCTTCCAGCTTCAAGCCCCATTCCTTGAATAATGAATAAGCCTCTCCTCCCCGATAAATGGCATGCCCTCCAAGATTAAACAGAGCACCATTTCGGTTAACCGTAATCCCCCGTCCACCGACCTTGGATGCCTTTTCTAAGAGAACGACTGACTTTCCAGCCTGAGCTGTTTCAATAGCTGCAATTAACCCTGCAATCCCTCCGCCGATCACCGCAATATCGTAAGTTTTCATTGTTGTTCACCCTCCGCTTTTTATTCTTTCATCCTTAAGGCGTAGGGGGAGCTCATTTTGTGACAACAATTTCGAAAAAGAAGCACAATAGAAATATTTCTTAGTTTGCATATAGACAAAATAAGGCCGATGCCGTCGCCATATACCTAAGCAACCTGCTCCAGCCTTGTTCAACTTCAAATCACAAACTCCGTTTACTTGATGCCTTTTCCACCTAACGTCTGCAGCTTCACCTGTTCTATGCCAGCAATTAACGGCCTGCCTCGTTGGATAAGCTTCTTAGTCGCTTCAAGTGTCAGAGAGTCTTGATGAGCCTCTTGATTAACCCATACCTCCGTAACCCAGATGACGTCCGGCTCCTCATCCGTGATATTCACCACATACAACTCGCAGCCTTCCACATCTTCAATTAAAGAAGCCGCCTCCAGCAGCACTTGTACCAGTTCGTCTCGTTTGCCTGGGTGCGCAATGCATTTACCATATAGACCGAATTTACTCATCTTACATAGTTCCTCCAATTCACCTTTTTGCCTAAGTCTACATCATCTTCACTGACAATTGTAGTCAGTGAAGATTAGGCGGGATTGCTCTCAAGCAAGTGGAGCATTAACGCTTTTTGCACATGCATTCGGTTCTCGGCCTGCTGGTAAATAATCGATTTCTCGGACTCAATAAACTCTTCCTCAATCTCGAAACCCGGGTGAATCGGCATGTCATGCATAAGGTAAGGTTGGTACCCTTGAAGATTGGGTCGGTTAACTTGAAATGGCATCATAAGCTGAACGCGTCTGTCCCTTTCCTCTTTATAGCGCTCATCTCCGTAAAACTCCATGTCCATCCACGTGTCCGTATAAACAAAGTCAGAATTAGCTACGGCCTTAGACAAATGAGTAACTTGGGTTACATACCCGCTTGCATACGCGCTCTGCATCAGCTCTTCATCCCATGAAGGCTCATTAATGATCGGTGTTACGAGCTGAAGCTTAACCCCAAGCGTCATACAACCTGCCACAAGAGAATTGGCCACATTGTTATGAATGCCCGCATAGGTGACGGTTATCGCCTCAAAAGAGCCAGAAACTTCATAAATGGTCATCAAATCAGCCAAGGCCTGACAAGGATGGTACTTATCACAGCAGCCATTTATTACAGGTACGCTGGAATATTCTGCGAGTTGCAACAATTCGGCATGTTTCTTCAGTCTTGCCATAATGAGGTCGCTGTTGCGCGATACATATCGTGCTTCATACTGAATAGGGGAAATGCTGAAATTGCTTGCATCCCAGTCCATAGTCACAGCGTAACCGCCCATCTGATTGATACCGGACTGAAAGGAAAGGTTCGTTCTAGTTGATGTTTTCTGAAAAAGCATTAGTAATCCTTTGCGGTGGCATGCATTGTAATAAGCTTCAGGATTTCGTTTGATCTCAATGGCTTGGTGGATGACAGACAGCAAAGTGGGCTTATCTAGTTCTTGCAAGGATAAAAGATGATTCATAGGGATCTCCTTAAAATATGTATATTTATTATTTAATATGCATATTTATTCATATTATCGATTAAACATCCAGCTGTCAATTCCTTATCGCCAAGATTACTATAATGCTGTATGATTGAAATATCCGATACGAATGGTGGGATTAATATGAGCACAAAGCCTCGCTCGATCCCTCGCCCGTTGGTGAGGGCTAATCAATGGTTTATTGTCTTAAGTGTGGTAGCAACTTGGCTGTCTGGACAATATTGGATCCTTGCTTTGCCGCTTGCTTCGGGACTTCTTGGGCTATTCACAGGGTTTAATCCCGTTATGCGGTTGGCGCGATTATTTCTTCGCAAGCCACCATCTTCTTATATCCCAGAGGACTGGGACGAGCAACAATTCAACCAGACTATTGCGGTAGCATGTCTTACAATCGGCTTATTAAGCTATATCCTCAATTGGACGACTACAGCTTATATATTCACGGCGGTTGTGGGCGCAGCAGCGTTTGTCGCTATCCTCGGCTTCTGCGTAGGTTGCTTTATGCGATACCAATTATTACGATTACGCAGAGCTTACAAGTCTTGAGCGAACAAAAGCAGCAATTGCGATTCAACACGCAATTGCTGCTCTTTTATTCTTACACCTTTATAACCACGCCCGCTTGTAGGCTGTGGGAGGTTCAATCGTTGCCTGTAGCTGTGCAGCCGCATGCAGGGGCCAGTATGGATTACGCAATAACTCCCGCCCGAGGAAGATCAGATCGGCTTGTCCTTGTTCGACGATCCGATCGGCTTGCTCGGCCTCTGTAATCAATCCTACCGCACCAGTCGCAATACCCGCTTCCCTCCGAATCTGCTCCGCATATGGAACTTGGTAACCCGGATACAGCTTGATCGTAGCTGGCACTACTGCACCCGAGCTGCAGTCCACCAGATCCACACCCAACTGCTTCATCCGTTCCGCATAATACACGTACTCTTCTATACCATTGCCTTCCGGATGGTATTCATTGGCCGATATTCGTACGAATAATGGTCCACCCCAGACCGAACGAATCGCAACAATAATGTCCTCCAAGAACCGAAATCGCTTATCCCGATCACCGCCATAGGCATCTTCACGATGATTGGCAAGCGGAGATAGGAATTCATTGATTAAATATCCATGCGCCCCATGAATCTCAATGACATCAAACCCTGCTGCTGCCGCTCGGTTGGCTGCTTCCTGAAAGGCATGTACAGTCTCTCTAATATGCTCCAGACTCATTTCAATCGGAGTGCGGGATTGTTCGTTGAACGGAATCGCGGACGGTGCAAGGATATCCCCTTCGACCATAGCTTTTCTCCCTGCATGAGCGATCTGAATCCCGATCTTGCCGCCGGCTTGATGGACAAGCCCTGCCAGTTCCTTAAGACCTGCAATATGATCATCACTCCAGATACCTAGATCATTGGCGGATATTCGCCCTTGCTCTGTGACAGCAGAAGCTTCCAGCATAACCAAACCCACTTGTCCCACAGCCCGGCTGGTATAATGCGTTTTGTGAAATTCGGTTACTTTGCCGTCATGCTCTGGACAGGAGTACATACACATGGGAGACATAACAATACGATTCTTTAACTCCAGGTTCCTTATCGTGTAAGGTGTGAACAGCATGAACTCACATCATCCCTTTCTTTTTGCGAAATAAATTAACCCTACTATAACGCAGTATTCCGACTAAAACAATAGGATTAAATGTAACAAAATGTAGTACAAGCAGGTCATCTCTACTTGTTTAGAATAACCCATATTGGGTAAGAAGATTTAGCAAGCCTCTACATTTCAGCGGACCGAAAGGTTCAGCACAAACCACTAGGAGGTAATAAGAATGGAACAAAACAAAAAGATTGTTGGTGTATTCAATACCGAGCAGGAAGCGATTAATGCTATTGAAGGACTGAAACGACAGGGTTACACGTCCGATGAAATTTCGGTTGTGGGTAGAAATAGAGATGGCATAGAAAATGTTACCGATGAAACCAATACCAAGGCACCCGAAGGAACAGTGACCGGGATGGCAACAGGCGGTGTGATAGGCGGAGTGACGGGATTGTTAGCAGGGATCGGCTTGCTAGCCATTCCTGGGATCGGTCCTATTCTAGCCGCAGGTCCAATTGCAGCTACCATTACAGGGTTGGCGGTAGGCGCCGGAGCAGGAGGCGTAGTAGGCGGGCTCATCGGACTGGGTATTCCTGAAGAGGAAGCCCGACAGTATAATGACTACGTCAATGACGGACGGATTCTGGTTATGGTCGACTCGGATGCCGAACGCAATCGCTCCGTATACGACACATTCCGAACCAACAATTCCCTAAATTCCGATACCTATGACTCCATGTATGGTGCAGGGACGACTAGAAGGCATTAATAGACTGGCAAGAGCCCTAGCAGGCTTGATCCAATAAAAATCTGAAATGCATCGACGCGAATCGTGATAACGAGGAACCATCCTCTTTATCGCTGATAAGCGGCGGTGCATTTTTTCCATTGTCTTTATAGGTAAAATCTATCGTCTTTATATAAATCCTGTATTTCTAATTATAACCAAAAGGCTGTAAAATACGAAGTACCTTCATCCCTATAGAAAGGCGGAGTACTATTGAGCGAATTAATTCGACAACAATTCGATGCTGTGGCACAGAACTATGACAATGAGCGCCGTCAACTCATTCCATGTTTCGATGACTTTTACGGAACCGCAACCTCCTGGATTCACACGGATAAACGCAATCCTAGCATCCTGGATTTAGGAGCAGGGACAGGACTTTTCTCTTCCTATGCCCGACATAAATTCCCAGGTGCATCCTTAACATTGATAGATCTAAGCCCAGAAATGCTGAGGGTAGCTCGAGAGCGATTCAAGAACGACGACAACGTGCAGTATGTAACAGCCGACTATACACAATTCTCCTTCGATCAGCCATACGATATAGTCCTCTCATCGCTGTCGATCCACCATCTGTCCCATGCGGGCAAAAGCAAACTGTTTCACACTATATTCCGCCTTTTATCTAATGGAGGGGTATTCGTCAACGCGGATCAAGCCGCTGGGTCTTCCCCTTATTTCGACGATCAATATAAACAACAATGGGAAGCTGGTGTAAGAAAAACAGAGCTATCTGACCCCGTTATTGACTCTGCAATGGAACGAAGAAAGCTCGATATCAATGCAACTGTCGATGATCAGCTCAGGTGGCTGCGAGAAGCTGGCTTCAAACATTCAGACTGCGTATATAAATATAACGAGTTTGCTGTGTTCTACTCCCAAAAGGGATGATATTCAAGGCTGCTTTATCATTCGATAAAAGGCGCGGCCGCTTACCTGGATCTTCCCATCCTCTGTATACCCTAGCTTTTTGTACAGAAGTTGGGCGGGTACGTTCTCCTCATCAACTAGCAGCATAATCTTGGGATATCCCAGCTCAAGAGCATTTCGTTCGAATAGTTGGAGCAGCTCGGTGCCGATTCCGCGTCCTTGAAAATTGGAATCGACCGCTACAGAATCCAAGTAGTACTCGTCCTGTCGGGCTTCTCGTTCGATCCATGGAGAAAGCTGTCCTATGGCTCGCAATCGGGAAAGAAACGGAAGATCCAGCTCCTTTGCGCGACTCCCATGATAAGCCAGCATAAATGCAATGACTCTGCCTTCGAATTCTTTCACCAGCACATTCTCGAAGCTGATCCGATTGCCCCTCTGTCGAAAAAAGCTTTCTAACTCACGCAGCGTATCTTCTAAATTGTCCGTGCCGGAGAGTGTATGAGCAATACCGCCAATAGCGGTATACATAAGTCGAATGACTTGTTCTGCGTCTTCTTGAGTGGCCTGACGAACCATATTGCTTAGCCTCCTATAAACTTTCCCAACAAATATTGCTTACCGACGGGCAATTATCATAAATCGCTTGGAATTCGTTCGGATTCCTTGGTCTGTGCGATTCTCCTGGATAAACGAATCAAGGATATGGAAATCTTGAGTGTCACGCCCAAAATCCGGGATAATCGGAGTGTGCTTCAATAAAAAGATCAGATCTTCCGCCGACTCGTAATATTCAGAGGCATCATACTCATACGAATGAATTTCTTTGAAGCCTGCTTGGGTCAAATCGTCGAGGTACTTGTTCTTGAGCTGCCCGTAGGAGTCTTGATCCCCTTGCCCTCGGCCGAAAGCCCTTTTCAAATTTTCTTTATCCCCTTCGCCTACTTGCTGCGTTAGGAATACTCCGTCTGGCGATAACACCTTCGCTACTTGATCAGCATAGAACGGGGCCTGCCGACAGGACACTACATCGAAGAAATGCTCAGGGAATTCAAGGTTCGACGCGTCCATTTGCATGTAGCGCACATTCGTCATATTTGCTCGCTTCCGATTAGTATTCGCCGTTCCGATCATATTAGCCGAAACATCGATTCCGATTAAAAGCAGGACAGCATCGCTCATCTGAAGCAATGCCTCTCCTCCGCCTGTACCTATATCCAGCAGAAGATCGGATTGTTTACAGACTTTCCTCACTTCCTCATATAATTGAAAGGTCGCCCCTTCCATCACACACTTCACCTTACTGAAATTCCAACCGTTCAAATGCCCGACTCTATCGTAAAACGCCCTGTATTCCGCCTCATTCATGGCCATGTCCCTGTTCCACCTTTTGATTTCTCTAAAAGTAATAGCAAGACGTCTAGTACTGCCTACCGACTAAAGTCTAGCCCAAAACTATACCTGCGTTCGTTACGACCAACCACCGATCCGCTGTATTCTTTAAATAACAGACGAGATGCGGAACGCACAGTTGGACAATGAACGGAGGTATTCTTCACATGACTCAGTACAAAAATATTTTTATACTTCTAACCGATACGGGCACTCTACTCAACAAAATGATCCGACTATACACAAAAGCTTCAATGAATCATGCCTCTATTTCTTTGGATGGAAGCCTTCAGAACGTATATAGCTTCGGGCGTAAATATGAAGAAAACCCTTTTGTCGGAGGATTCGTTAGAGAGAACATGCAAGGAAAAGTGTTTCAACAATCCAAATGCTCCGTTTATAAGCTAAGGGTGAGTACAGGTCAATATGAGAAGCTCAAATCGATCATTCAAAAATTCGAAAAGAACGAGCATCAATACTCGTATAATCTCCTGGGTCTATTTTTACTACCACTCAATATGCCATTGGAACGCAAGCAAGCTTTTTTCTGCTCGGAATTTGTTGCTTTTACTTTATCCCGTGCCGGCATTTCGGTTACTGACAAACCTTCCTCCCTAGTAAAACCATGCGATTTCGCCAAGTCAACGTCCCTGCAGCTTGTATTCAAAGGGAGCTTGAAAGACTATATGGAGCTTAGAAGTCTAGCAAACATGGCCTCGTAATCGAACTACCTGCAACTTGGGATCTGGCTATTACTTTTCTTTGCTATTGCGCATCGCAGGTAAAAGCTTTAGATCTCCCTTGTCACCCTCAATGAACTGTTGGTACGCAGGTGACTCCATTGGAATCAACGCCATCTTACCCTCTTTATCGAAATGAATGCCCCACCCGAATTTCTTCGGCAGCATGGATGCTCTCATACAAGCCATAGGCTTCTGGAAAAACTCGTCTCTGATTTGTGTACCCTTGGAGGACAATTCTTCCTCTGAGAGCGCCTTATGGCGAATATGCACCTGATAGAGAAGCTCTTCTTGCGTGTAAACGTATGGATTGGCGGAAACTAACTCGAATTCGATGCCGGCCTTGGTCTTGCCGTCCTTCTTATCTGGTGGTACCTTACCGCTAACGGCCGGACAATCCGCTGCAACTTTTATAAACGTGTCATAATAATTCCATTCCATTAGGATATCCCTCCAACTTCTTCCTTTTCCAAATTATTGCGCATTTGATCGAAGAGTTCAAGGTAAAGGATGTGTGGTACACTGGGAGCATACTTACTATGACGTTGAATGGCTAGGAGTTGGCGAATGATGAAGCTGGTATCATGGAACGTGAATGGACTAAGAGCATGTGTGAACAAAGGGTTTAACGATTATTTCGCTGAGACGGATGCAGATATATTCTGTATTCAGGAGACCAAGCTGCAGGAAGGACAAATTACACTGGAGCATGGCGAACAATATTCATCCTATTGGAATCATGCCTTGAAAAAGGGCTACTCCGGAACGGCGATTTTCACTAAGCTCAAGCCGCTTTCCGTTCGATATGGAATGGAGCAAGACGAAGAACCCGAAGGGCGTATTCTTACACTTGAATTCGATTCTTTCTATCTAGTGAATGTTTATACCCCCAATGCTAGACGAGATTTGTCCAGGTTGGATTACAGATTGGAATGGGAGGAACGGTTTCGAAGCTACCTTCAGCAGTTGGACACGATCAAACCCGTTATTATTTGCGGAGATTTGAATGTGGCCCATCATGAGATCGATCTGAAGAATCCCAAGTCGAACCGTAATAACTCCGGCTTTACTCAAGAAGAACGGGATAAGATGACTCAGTTGCTGGAAGCGGGTTTTATCGATACTTTCCGACATTTCTACCCTGATCGAACGGATGCTTATTCCTGGTGGTCTTACATGCCTAAGGTAAGAGAACGGAACGTGGGGTGGCGTATTGATTATTTCCTCGTCTCTGCAAGACTGGATTCCTCCTTAACAGATGCCCATATAGATTGCGATATAATGGGCAGCGATCACTGCCCGGTAGTCCTTTATTTGGCTGATATATAAGGGGCTGAAACGAACCATTTGACATGGCCAACTAGTACACGAAATCCCACCTAAAGCTGCATGCTGAGGGTGGTTTTTTTTTGTTGAAAAATAAGTGATTACTCACTTGACGCTCGGAATATTCGGAAGTATATTGAAAATAACAATAGTGAGCAATCACTCATTATTCAAGGAGAGTGAATGAAATGGCAAAAGAAAACGAAAATTGCATCCAAGCCGTGGATGTTATCCGCAAATTCGATGACAAGGAGGTTCTCCACAGCATTAGCCTCAATGTCAGCAAAAACGAGATATTCGGATTATTGGGCCCCTCGGGCTCCGGCAAAACCACACTGGTCAAAATAATCGCCGGCATCGACCAAGCAACAAGCGGCCGAATCGAAGTGTTGGGTACGCCGATGCCAAAGCTTGCGATGATGAATCGAATCGGATACATGGCTCAATCTGACGCTCTGTATACCGAGCTAACCGCCAAAGAAAATCTTGAGTTTTTCGGCTCCCTCTTCGGCCTTCGAGGTGCAAAGTTGAAAAAAAGGATGCAAGAGGTGATGGAGCTTGTCAACTTAACCCCTCATCTGAAGCGCTCCGTTGCTGCTTACTCGGGCGGCATGAAACGCCGCTTATCTCTTGCCATTGCCCTTCTTCACGAACCGGAAGTCCTAATTCTCGATGAACCGACCGTCGGCATCGATCCCGTGCTTCGCAAATCCATATGGGATGAGCTCGGGAGTCTGAGCCGAAGAGGGACAACGATCATGGTCACTACTCACGTCATGGATGAAGCCGACAAATGCCACCGTCTCGGTATGGTCCGCGATGGTCACCTGATTGCCGTCGGAACACCGGAAGAGCTGAGAGAGAATACCGGCAGTGCCAGTATTGAAGAAGCATTCCTGTTCTATGGAGGAGTACGCTCATGAGAATTAAGGCCCTTATTATCCGTATTGTTCGCCAGTTCATTCATGACAAGCGAACGATGGCATTATTGATCGTCGCCCCGCTATTAGTGTTATCCCTTATGTATTTAGTATTTAATGGCGATACGTATCAACCTAAGCTTGGCACCCTGCAAATTCCAGCATCCTTATCACAGAGCTTGAGCAATAACGATGCTATCGTGACGGCCTTCAGCACGGCGGACGAGGCAGAAGCAGCACTCGCCGATCGAGAAATCGATGCGATCATCCGCCTGGACGGCGCATTTCCACATGTGAAGCTCGAAGGCAGCGATCCTGCCAAAAACCGTTCCGTCATGATGTTGATTCAGAAGAGCATGCAAGAGCAGGCTCCTGCACAGAATCAGGCTGCCAACCCGCCTGCACCGGTCTTCGACTATCTACACGGTTCTGCAGACATGTCTACCTTCGACAATTTTGGTCCCGTATTGATTGGATTGTTTGCCTTCTTCTTCGTTTTCCTCATTGCGGGAGTCTCCTTCCTGAAGGAGCGCACTAGCGGAACGTTGGAGCGTCTCTTGGCCACTCCGCTTCGTCGTTGGGAAATCGTTGTCGGTTATATGGCAGGCTTCGGAATATTCACCAGCCTGCAAGCGGTGTTGATCGCGGGGTATACGATCGGTGTATTAGGCAGCTTAATGGTCGGCTCCTTCTGGTACGTGCTCCTGATTATGCTTCTATTGTCCATAACGGCACTCAGCTTCGGCACCTTCCTGTCGGCTTTTGCGAACACAGAATTCCAGATGATTCAATTCATTCCGTTAGTTATTGTGCCGCAAGTATTCTTCTCAGGCTTGTTCGATCTCGACAGCATGTCACCCTGGCTGAGCTGGCTGTCTCATATCACTCCGCTTAAGTACGGTGCTGATGCTCTTCGAGACATTATGATCCGCGGAGAAGGCTGGAGCTCCATCGCCTTTGACGTATACATTTTGCTGGCGTTGTCTCTGCTCTTCATGACGGCCAATGTGCTCGCGTTGCGCAAGCATCGGAAAATATAGTAATCTTGTAAAGACATTCATTCGCACGTGAAAGGGGATATTGCCTCTATGTCGGATCATACAGAACAATGGCTGGAGGACCTTATCCGGTTGACCGAGGGGGACGACCAGAAGAAAACCGATAAACAAGCCAAGATTCTGGAGGCTGCTATCGAGATCTTCTCGGAAAAAGGCTACGCCGCCACATCTACCAGTGAAATTGCTCAGAAGGCCGGCGTCGCGGAAGGAACCATTTTCCGTCACTATAAAACAAAGAAGGATCTTTTGCTGTCAATCGCGGGGCCCATCGCGACCAAGCTGGTCGCCCCGTTTCTCATGCGTGATTTTGCCAAGCTGCTTGACCTTCCCTATAACCAGGCCGATGAATTCTTTCGCGCTATTGCTCGTGACAGGGTCGTATTCGCTCGTAAAAACGTAAAGCTTATCAGAATTCTGTTCCACGAGGTTCCTTTTCAACCGGAATTGATGGAACAGGTTAAAAGCTTGATGACGAACATCGTGGTAACACGTATCGAAAAGGTTGTCAAACATTTTCAGGAGCAGGGGCAGATTATCGAAGCGCCGCCATGGCGTATTATGCGATCCGCCGCCAGCATGTTCATTGGCATGATCATCTTTCATGTGTTTCTGATGCCGGAATTTCCCTTTGATGAGGAAGAGGAGATCGATCGCACGCTGGACATTCTTTTGCACGGAATCGCAAGTCGGGCAGAAGCGAAGTAGACTAATGTTCGAACCGCAACCAACGCCGACTTTGGCTCGGTTGTGATTGGCAAATAGCACAAAAAGGGCTGTGAGAGGTTGCCTGTTGGCAACCTTTCACAGCCCTTTTCGCGTGTCACAGAGATCTAGAGGCACTTCTTTTGATTTCATTCAATCACAATATTCTTTCCACTGATTATTCCTTTTCACAATACACAATACTTCCCTCGTTTCTTCGTTCTCCTCTGTTAAAAAAATATTTTTTACAATCCGGTCATTATTCTTTTACACGTACTACTGAAGCAATTTCTTTATTGCCTCAAATTTATTCTTATCCATTTCTAAGCTACAATAACGCACTTCCTCTCACTAAAACTTAGACTTATTATTTTTATTCCTATGCTTCTCATCACTAAGTATTAGCTTATTCTTGAAAAAGAAGAACAAGTGACAACACTACAACAAATGACAGTTACTGTGATCACCACGATTACTGGCCACTTGCTGATTTCAGGTATGCTGTAACTGTATTTTTTTGCAAGGAGGCACTAAATGGGTTGTGATAGGTCAATCACCTGTAACCTGTGACAACCCGTAACCCTGCATTCGACGCCCTCTCAAATTTTACTCTTCCCCTGCCAAAGGTTTTTCTGTCGATATAATTAATCCTGTTCAGCTATAAGGTTTACTTTCTTAACATTAGTAAACTTAATGTTTGCTAATGTTCTTGTATATATAAAATGGTATAATATTCTACATGAAGATATAGAGAAGAGAGGATGTAACAAATGAGTTCGATTGGAAACGAAATTCTATTAGAAGAATCGGAGGACTACTACTCAGAAGACTTATACAACATAACATCCTGGGGAGCTGACATCTCATTTCGAGAGCTAATAACAATGTATGAAGAGAATGAACTACTGAAACCAGAATTCCAAAGGAATTATGTATGGGAGAAAACCGAAGCAAGTAGATTTATTGAATCTTTGTTGATGGGATTGCCAGTTCCAAGTATCTTTTTAGCTAAAATGGAAAATGAGAAACGTTTAATAATTGACGGTTATCAAAGAATAATGACTGTTTTCGATTATGTAAAAAAGGGGACGTTTAAAGACGGCAAAGTTTTTAAGTTATCAAACTCGCATGTTATCAATGAAAGATGGCGCGGAAAAGCATTTTCTGAAATAGATGAAGTAGATAAGAGAAAAATTCGTAACACAACAATCCATGCAATAATTTTTGAACAGAAAAGCCCTAGAGACAACGATACTAGTCTTTATCAGGTGTTTGAAAGAATCAATACTAGTGGTCGAGCGTTAACTCCTCAGGAGATTAGAAATTGTGTTTATCAGGGAAGCTTTAATACTCTTTTACTGAAGCTTAATAAACATCAATCGTGGAGAACGTTATACGGTTCAACGACAGAGGATGCACGAATGAAGGATATTGAACAAATATTGAGATTTTTCACTCTAGGTTCTTATACTATCAAAAAAAGTGAGGCAGTTCAGATCTCATTGAAAAAAGAATTAAATATCTTTATGGGAAGCAGTGAATCGAAATCACCAAAAGAACTCGTTAAGCGAAAAGACATTTTTACAAAAACAATGGATTATATTTTGTTGAATTTCGGTGAAAATGCGTTTCATAATATAACGTCTAAAGAGAGTTTATCTCGTTTCAATCCTACAACATTTGATGCTATTGCTATTGCTACTGCTTATGCATTGGGGAAAAATCCAACGCTTACAATTAATAATGCTGAAAAGAAGCGAATCAGCTTATTAAATAATGATGAATTCAAGAATTTAACTAGTGAAAGAACAACAAATATAAGTAATATTAATGGGAGAATTTCTCTTGCATTGAAGTACTTATTCGAGATGAGTTATGAATAACTCGACTGTCGAGAACTTACTAATAAATGTTCAGCAAGAAATCACAAATTTGAAAACACTTATCCATAGTCAAGGGCCATTCAATACTACTACACCATATTTGACAAAATATTCTCTTATTAAAGCTACTGGCACACTTGAAATATCCTTCAAATCAATTATTGCTGATTATTGTACAACTACTCATCGACAAGTAGACTCTTTCATTGAAAAAAAGGTTAGAAGAAGTTCAATGAACCCTAGCTACGAGAACATATGCAAATTGTTAAAAGACTTTGATGATTCATGGTCACATAATTTTAAAAGAATAGTTAGCAGAGACCCAAACAAAGCACGAATAATGAGTTCAATAAAGTCACTTAATGATGCTAGAAATGAATTTGCTCATGGTGGAAGTCCAGTCACATCGATAGACGCAATTGAAACGTATTACCTTGATGGAATGCGAATAATTGCAATTCTCGATCAGGTTGTAGTGTAAGTTAAAGACCGCAGAAGATAACCTTCTACGGTCTTTATTTGTTTAGTAAAGAATTGGAACTTTAAGTATTGATTCTCTTAGATAATTCTTCCATAGATAATATCGAGGAATCGTGTAAGTCAATTACTATAATATGTACTGTTTTTAACTTAATACGATTTTTATCAATCTCACTCAACTCGGAATATGTTTTGTTATTCCATGTTTCATTTAATAGATGGTTATTCTCTACTCGAAACTCCGAACCGTCATATTGAAAAACACCTGATAAAAAATCAGCGATGGTTTTAATTCTATGGTAACCATCAACAATATATTTTTGGTTATCTTTCAGAGCAATGTACATACTAGGAATAGGTATTCCCAACAAAACTGATTCCATAAAATAAAGAGCCTTCTGTTTGTTCCATCTATAAATTTTTTTTTTCATTTCTGATGATGAATCAAGTAATTCGATTAAATTTGCAAATGAAGTTTCCGCACCCCACGAATTGAAATAATTTAAAGGAGAAGAAAAAGAAGCATTATTAGTGTTCATTTATCTACCTCCTAGACAATACGTTAATATTTAATTCTATCCTAAAATAATTCTTTTATGCCCTTAAAATCAATAAATAGTATTTAATTAATAATATGATGTAGATGAATCGTTTTTATTGAACCAAATTTGATTGAACAGCCTCGTACTTCCGTTGTTTCTTTTGAAAGGTAATAGTCTTGTCATGAGGAAATATATTGAACAAGTTGGCACAATATAAAGGTTGGAATTCCTCAAGGGAAGGATTCCCCTCCGGTATTCTATATATTCGACACACGAGTGTATGCTCAGATTCGCCTCAGTTTCAATATTTATATCATATACTCGTATCTATACTAATCGGTCAAAATTACAGAACACTCACTGTCTGACATCTCTCATATACTCATCAGGAACGTAGGCAATGCTCGATTGAGCAGTAACGATCAGCACTCCCGCATCCTCATCATACGTGACCGGCCCTTCATGTACGTAATACCAGGTTTTAACCGTTGGTTGGTCTTCATACTCACGAAAGATAAACACGTTCAACTCATCCTTGGACTGGAGTACACCTGCTATTTGATCACTCGACAGACCTTGCACGGTGAATTTCGTCCCGCCGCCCTCCATCTCCTCGATCTCATAAGCCACAGGCCGCTTGCCCGTATCAATGAATATGGGTCCTCCGACCGCATTCTTGACGACAAAAATCTCCTTCATAACCCGGCCCCCTTATGGCAAATCGATCAGCATGAAAAACGCCGACTGATTCGCTTCCAGCTTCAGATGCGACTCGCCTTCCATGCGCGCCGAATCTCCATTACCCAGTATCGTTCCATTCACCTGAACCGCACCCTCGATAACAAACATATACATACGCCGGCCTTCAAGCTGCGTATATTCCAATTGCTTGCCGCTCTCGAGTCTACTGAGATAGATCGTCATATCCTGGTTCAGCAACGCTATGTTGTCCGATCCCGTATGCGAAGCTACAGGCAGAAGGGTATTGATCAGCTTGCTTGCCTCATATCGGACAGCTTCATAAGAAGGCGGTAGTCCCCTCTCGCGCGGCATGAACCAGATTTGCAGCAGTCGCAACGGCTCTTCATCTGATGGATTAAACTCAGCATGCACGATGCCCGTACCGGCAGACATTCTCTGCAGCCCGCCAACAGACGTGGTCTCAGCATTCCCCAAATTGTCTTCATGCCGGATGCTGCCTTCGAGCACGATAGAGACGATCTCCATGTCACTGTGGGGGTGGGCACCGAAGCCCCTGCCTGGGGCAAGCACTTCGTCGTTACATACACGCATTACGCCGAACGCCGTATTGTCAGGGTCCGCGTAGGCTCCGAACGAGAAGCTGGGGCGGCTCTGCAGCCAACCCATATCGGTCTTGTGCCGTTCTGAATCGGGGTACACTTTGATCATGATCCGGCCTCCTTGGATAAAATATAGATACTATACTTAGTATAGTGAATTATTGTTGAGCCGTCCAGATTCGTGTTTCTCTTCAAATTAATTGTCGCTTGCAGGGATCGGAGTGATATTTATCACAGAGGTATGCGGTCTCTATGATTCATAATATATGTAGCAGAATGAATAAAGTATAGGATAACCAAGTTGGTGTAGCGCAAGTACTAACTATTATGAAAAGAGGGATTTCATGAATACCGAGAAGAACATTTGCGAATCGTGCGCTTCTAAAAGCGGCACATCTACATGGCCAAAGAGTACCCATTGGATTTGCGAAGACTGCAAAGTAAACATGAGAATCAAAACGATCACAGCTACCAAGCTTGAACTCCGAACGATCACTTATGCAGACGTGATTGATTTGCCCAATAAAAAGCAGTAACTGGTAAGTGATACCTAATCGCGATTCCAAGGCCAAACAGCCAACCCCCTGCTTAGGAGGTTGGTTATTTATAATGAACAGAAGGTGTGACGCAATAACGTTCTATCATTTTCTTCAAGGTTTCCAACTGAACCGGCTTACTTATGAAATCCTTCATACCGGCTTCCAAACACCTCTCCCGCTCACCGGATAACACATTGGCCGTCATTGCCACAATAACCGGCTTCTCCTCTGATGGGAGTTCTTCTAATATTCGACGGGCAGCTTCCAACCCATCCATTACCGGCATCTGAATATCCATTAGGATCAAATCATACCATTTGCCTTGGGCCATCTCCACCGCTTGGTTGCCGTCCGTGGCAACATCCACCATGTATCCTAGCTTCTCCAGCAGCCGCAAGGAAAGCTTCTGATTGATTTCATTGTCATCCGCTACCAGAATGCGGAATTGCTCTCTGCCGATTGGCTCCAGGACACTTGCGCGGTCGCTGTAGTTCAATTTAGGAGTAAAGAAAAGCTGGAGAAGAGCAGCGTCCTCCTCGATTTCCCGTGCAGGATCTGCTGAATCTTCCAATCTCAAGTAGGGCTTCACGCGGATCGTAAACATAAAGGTTGCCCCTTTGCCCTTATCCGTGTCTACGCGTATGGATCCACCCATCAGCTCGATCAAAGACTTGCAAATCGCAAGACCAAGTCCAGTTCCTCCGTACTTGCGGGTCATGGAGGAGTCCAATTGGGAGAAGGGCTTGAACAGCAACGGGAGCTTCTCCTTGGGAATCCCGATTCCGGTATCATGAACCGAGACTCCTATCATGATCGAAGAGCCATAGTCCGCAATCAGCTTCACTTGAACATCGATGCTGCCTTCATTTGTAAACTTCACTGCATTGCCGACCAGGTTGATGAATACTTGGCGCAGCTTGGTTATATCGCCTTCAATAAATTCGGGCAGCTGTGGATCCACATGATAGTTCATTCGCAGATTCTTATCCTTGGATTTTGCCGTGAACAGATCGAATGTCTCCCCAATACAAGCTGATAATTGAAAGGGCACTTCCTCCAGCTCCATCTTACCGGACTCAATTTTGGAATAATCCAGAATGTCATTGATGACCGACAACAAAGCGTCACCGCTCTTGTTGATGATGTGCGCATATTCAAGCTGCTCCTCTGTCAGCTCCGTTTCCATCAGCAGCGTTGTCATGCCCAACACCCCATTCATTGGTGTTCGGATTTCATGACTGACCATGGCGAGGAACTCCGTCTTCGCACGGGAAGCGATCTCCGCTGTCTGCATCGCCGCAACAAGCTCTTGCTCATACTGCTTGCGTTGTGTAATATCGCTGATTGTGCAGGCATAGATCTGCTCCTCATCCACCATAGCTTTGCCGATCTGAATCTCTGCGTCGAAGCAGCTGCCATCCTTGCGTTGCGGCATGACTTCCATCAGCTTTCCGCGCCACAGCACTTCCAAGTGATTGGTTTCCTGGGCACAGTCAATGTCCTCGAAGGAGGGGATAAGCATCGTGATATTCTGTCCTGCAACCTCTTCTTCCTTGTAATCGAACATTCGCTCAAGCGCCGGATTAACCGTAAGGATCGTGCCATCCTCATCAAAGGTAATCATCGTATCGATTGAGGTTTCCCTAATGACTCGTGCCTGAGCCTCCGTCTTGTTGAGCTTGTAGGCAGTGCGCAGGAGCTCCTTATTCATCTTCTCCAATTCCTTGGTCTTCTGATGAAGCAGCTCGGTCTGCAATTGCAGCTTTTTGTTGCTTATATACAGATTGACGAAGCCTTCTATTTTAGATCGAAGAATTTGGGGAACAAAGGGCTTGAGCATATAATCAATCGCACCTACCGAATACCCGGTGTAGAAATGCTCGGTTTCATTGCTGGTCGCCGAGATAAAGATAATCGGGATCTCCTTCGTTTTCTCACGCGACTTAATCAGACGTGCGGTCTCGAAGCCATCCATCCCCGGCATCTGAACATCCAGCACAATGACTGCATATTCATTCTTGAGAAGGCTTCGCAGCGCATCCTCGCCCGACAAACATTTGACTAAATGATACTGCAAGTTATCCAATACCGCTTCAAGAGCAAGCAGATTGTCCGGATTATCGTCGACCAACAGTATATTAATGGGGGTCTCCATCGCATTCATCCCTTTTCACCTGCCTTTCACATTCAGATTATCTCACCTTGCGGTACAGTCTGTTCAAATGGTCAAGATCCTCGTAGGCTTGAGCGTGCCTAGTGAAATTAATCGACTCTTTGGTACCGAGCACAAGCAGGCCGAACATACTCAAGCTGTCATAGAGCAGCCCGTGCACATGATCCTGAAGCTGCTTGTTGAAGTAAATCATCACATTCCGGCAAAAGATCACGTTGAACTCATTGAAGGAGCTATCCGTAACCAGATTGTGCTGCGCAAAAACAATATTCTTCTTCAACTCTGTTTGAAAGATAACGGAATCATATTTGGCCGTATAAAATTGCGAAAATGAAGATTGACCGCCTGATTCATGGTAATTGCGGGTGTACTGCTTCATCTTGTCGATCGGGAAAACGCCTTCCTTGGCAGTTTTCAACACGTCCGCATTGGTATCTGTCGCATAGATTCGCGTTTTCTCATACAACCCTTCTTCTTGCAGCAGAATGGCCATGGAATACACCTCTTCCCCTGTCGAGCACCCGGCATGCCAGATGCGAATAAAGGGATAGGTACGGAGAACAGGGACGACGTTGTCACGGAAGGACTTAAACACCTTCGGATCCCTGAACATCTCGGTCACATGTATGGTCATATCCGACAATAACCGGTCCATGCAGGTACGGTCATGCAGAATGCGCTCCATCAATCCGGAAACGGTGGCAAGCCGCTCGGCATGTACCCGGTGCCAGATGCGCCGGCGCACGGAAGAATAGCTGTAATTGCGAAAATCAAAGCCGTGCAACCGATATACCGCCTCCAACAGCAGTTCAATCTCAATCCGTTCCCTGTCATCCTTTTCTTGATTGTTCTCTTGACTATTGATATAACCACACCCTCATTAAGGACAACAATTGCTCGGTGTTAACTGGCTTGGCGATATAATCGGATGCTCCGGCTTCAATGCACTTGTCACGATCATCCTTCATCGCCTTGGCGGTCACTGCTATGATCGGCAGCTTGTCATATTTCGACAGCAGGCGTATTTCCCGCATCGTTTCATAGCCGTCCATTTCCGGCATCATAATATCCATTAATACTAGATCAATACCCGCATTCACCTCCAGCTGATTCAGCGCTTCCTTGCCATTCTCGGCGAAGCTGATATTCATCTTGTAGCTCTCCAGTACGCTAGACAGGGCAAACAAGTTGCGGATGTCGTCATCCACAATGAGAATGTTCTTGCCTTCGAAGATCTCCTCGATGCTGTGAAGCTTACGCAGCATATTGCGTTTCTCTTCCGGCAAATTTGCTTCAACACGATGGAGGAATAAGGTCGTCTCATCCAAAAGCCGCTCTGGTGACTTCACGTCCTTGATGATGATCGTACCCGCATATTTCTTTAGCTGCATTTCTTCCTTTACATCTAGCCCTCTGCTGGTATAGATGATGATCGGAAGATCCTGCATTTCCTTCCCCTTGCGGATCTCTTCAAGCAGCTCGAAGCCGGAGAAATCTGGGAGCCCCAGATCAAGCACCATACAGTCAAAATGATGCTCCTGCAGTTGCTCCAGCGCTTCTTTGCCAGTGGGTACCGCTGTAATTAGAATATCATCATAGCCGATTAGCTCAATAATGCTGTTGCGCTGCACGGCATCATCCTCAACAATCAAGAGCCGCTTAAGATTGTGCTCCAAAAAGGATTCAATCTGGGTAAACACCTTGTCCAAGCTGTCCTTGTCGAGCGGCTTCTTCAAGTAAGCAATCGCACCCATGGACAACCCATTCTGGATATCGTCCCCTACGGAGATGACGTGTACCGGAATATGCCGGGTCTCCGAATGATGCTTGAGCTGGTTCAGCACGCTCCAGCCGTCAATGACAGGCAATTGAATATCCAACAGGATGGCATCTGGATGATACGTCCGCGCATAAGACAATCCTTTATCGCCTTGAAGAGCCACAATGCCCTTAAAGCCGCGCGAGCGGGCAATGTCTAACAGAACCTTTGCGAAGCTCACGTCGTCTTCGATAATAAGCACAACTCGATCGGAAGGTTCAATGACTCCCGAGTCGTCCTCAATCACAGGTTGTGCCTGACTAAGAACAGTCTGCCTTTCTTCGAGGTTGGCAGGCAGCGATTGTGCAGAGGCCACCTCCTGATAGGCGGTTGACCCCAGAATAGTGTCATACAGCTCTCGCGAGGTCTGCTCGCCTGTCACGTGAAATTCCGGCAAATATAGCGTGAATGTGCTTCCACTGCCTTCTACACTCTTTAGCTTGATCGTTCCCCCAAGAAGGGCAGCCAGCTCACGGCTGATTGCAAGCCCCAAGCCTGTACCGCCATAGACACGGCTAGTTGTGCCATCAACCTGTTGGAAGGCCTCGAAGATAAGCTGCTGTTTGTCAGTTGGAACTCCGATCCCGGTATCTTTTACTTCAAAAGCAATTATCGTTTTGTTGTCTCCCTGCAATTCACATTCACCTGGGAGGGATTGACGAATTGTCAGCTCAACTGAGCCCTGCTGAGTAAATTTGAAAGCATTAGACAACAGATTTTTGAGAATTTGCTTCACACGGTGGCTGTCGGTATAGATTTCTTTCGGCAGCCCCGGCTCAAGCTTCGTCTCAAAGGTTACACCCTTCTGCATACTGATTGGCGAAAAGCTGCGCCAGCAGTAAAGATCCAGCTCTTCTAGCGGAACATGCTCGGTGACCACATCCATTTTGCCTGCGCTAATCTTGGACAAGTCAAGAATCTCATCGATCAGCTTCAACAAATCCCCGCCGGATGAATAGATCGTGCTGGCGAATTCAACCTGCTTACCCGTCAAATTGCCTTCCTTGTTGTCCATCAGCATCTGCGAGAGAATTAACAGGCTGTTGAGCGGCGTCCGCAGCTCATGGGACATATTGGTCAAAAATTCTGATTTGTATTTGGAAGAGAGCGCGAGCTGAATAGTCTGCTGCTCGAGTGCAGCCCTCGTCTTCTCGATCTGCACGTTCTTCTGTTCGGTCTGCTTCATCTGCAGCTCAAGCATATGGGTTTTCTGCAGAAGCTCCTCATTGCTCTGCTCCAATTCTTCCTGCTGGCTCTGCAAGAGCTCCTCCGACTTCTTCAGATGCTTCGTCTGATCTTCCAGCTTTTCATTAGAGCGGCGCAGCTCCCCTTGCTGCGACAGCAATTCCTCGGATTGAGCCTGAAGCTCTTCTCCCAACGTCTGGGACTCGCGCAGCAGTTCTTCTACCTTCATCCGTCCGAAAAGATTATTCAAAATAATACCAAGACTCTCAGCAGTTGCCTCCAACAAATTCCGCTCTAACACCGTGAACGGACGTATGGATGCCAGCTCGATCACCGCAAGCATCTGTTCCTGATATTTGACCGGCAAGAGTATCAAGTATTGTGGCACTATGTCGCCAAGTCCGGACTGTATTCTAATATAATTTTCCGGAATCTCATTTAATACAATGATCTCGCCGTCCTGAGCGCATTCCCCGACTAACCCTTGTCCGAATACGAACCGCTTGTTGAAGTCGGTCTCTTCCCCGAATGCAAAAGCCCCTTGAAGCTTCATGAAATTGTGTTCGCCTAAGCCTTCCCGCACATAAAGGGCTCCGAACTGAGCACCCGCAAGCGGAGTCATCTCACGGACAAAGGATCGACTCATATTCGTGAGGTCATAGTCGGTCTGAATCTTCATCGTAATCGCGGCTAGGTTGGACTTGATCCAGGACTCATCCTCCATCCGTTTATTGTAGGCCAGCTCACGTGCGGCTTTCTCCTCCAAATCCTCCGCCAACCCGTTGAAGACCTTCGCCACCTCGCCGAATTCATCGTTGCGAATATTCTGAATACGTGTAGAGGCATCTACCGTGCCGTGCGCAAAGCCCCTTATCATGACCGAGATACTTTTCAGCCCATCGCCGAAGCTTCGCATGTTCCATAACATTGCCCCGAAACCGATCAGCAGGCCTACAACCGTGGCTATGTTCATAATTAACATTGTGGAACGATTATCGGCTAGCGATTGCGCCAGTGATCGATCCATTGCTTTTCTGTGAAATTCAGCCATTTGATTGGCGCTGCTCAGCATCTCCTTCTGATATCCCAGTCCTTCCTCCTCGCGAAGCGCGATTGCTTCTTCGGACTTGCCCTGTTTGATCAGCTCGATAGCTTTCCCAGCATAGGCTACGTACTTCTCGCCTGTGTTCGTCACGCTCTTCAGCACTTGGTCCTCGATCTCCGAGTCGGATTGCGCTTGCAATTCTTTGAAGGAATCAGCTGCCGTTTTGGCTGCAGCCGTCATAATCGGCATGTACCGATCAAGATTCTCCTGATTCGGCACGATCAGCACACTGGAAATGCCGTCGGCGAGCTCATTGATCTTGCCCCTGACTTCGTAAGACTTCAACATCTTCTCGTAGCGCAGTTGCTGAATCTTCTCCAACTGTTCCGATTGAACAGCCAGGTTCGTAATACCGGCGACAGCCAGAATTATCAACACTGACATCAAAATGCTATAGCCTATAATAAACTTTGTCTTTATCCTCATCGTCCGCTCCTCACCCGCTATCAGCAAAATTAAATTGTTGTTATCAGCATAACTCACAGCACGGAGGATTGTCACATTGAATCTGCTTCAGCAAGGATGTTGCGGGGGATTATTTTAATATTTGTGTAATATATACTTTACAAAATGTATGGTTTAAGTTACATTATGTACATGATACTTTACTTAAAGTAAAGATTAACTTACAGGGGGAGTCGAATATGTCCTATCAGGAAAAAAAGAACCTCGTATCATTAATTGGCACCACACTGATTTTTGGATCCTATTGTTTGTATGTGTTTCAAATGTACCAAGAAAGAAGCATAGATCCGGCCAATAGCTTCGGCTTTTGGGGGGCCGCCATCTTAATCTTAATCCCGGTGTCGATTGTAGCAAAAATCATCATTCAAATTGTATTCAATATCATCTATAGAATCACTACTAATGAAAAAGAGCCTTCATTTGCTGATGAACTAGACAAGTTAATTGAATTGAAAGCCACAAGGAATTCTCATTACGCATTTATACTTGGCTTTCTTCTGTCGATGGGATCGCTGGTTATGGATATGTCCCCCTCAGTGATGTTCATCATCCTTTTTATCTCTGGGTTTGTGTCAGAGTTGGTTGGAATTTTCACACAGCTGTATCTTTATCGGAGAGGAGTCTAAGATGGGCAAATTTGTTATTAGCAATAACGTTCGGAAATTACGGTTTATCCATGATGAAATGACGCAACAACAATTGGCTGAAAAAGTGGGTGTGACACGACAAACCATCGTAGCGATTGAAAAGGAAAAATACTCCCCTTCTTTGGAATTGGCTTTTCGCATTGCGCTCGTCTTCAACTCTCCGTTGGAAGAAGTATTCTTTATAGAAAATAAGGAGGAATTCTTATAAAAGCGATCATATGCCCAAAATACGGGACACCGGATGTTCTTCAACTCAAAGAAGTAGAGATACCTACTCCTAAAGACAACGAGGTACGGATAAAAATATTTGCGGGAGTAGTTACGCCCTCGGACTGTGCCTTTCGAAAGGCCGACCCCTTTATGATCCGATTTCTTTATGGCCTCAGAAGACCTAAATATACGATATTAGGGGTTGAGCTGGCTGGGGAAATTGATTCAATAGGCAGAGATGTAAAGCTATTTAAGAAAGGCGATCAAGTATTTGGCATAAGTCCGAACAGCTTTGGTGCTCATGCCGAATACATGTGTTTGCCCGAAGATAAACCGGTGATTCTAAAACCAGCCAATGCAACCTATGAAGAAGCCGTCGGCGTCTGTGACGGGGCATTAACTGCATTGATTTTCCTTAGAGATATGGCCAATATTCAGCGTGGACAACAAGTTCTTATCCATGGCGCTTCTGGAGCGGTAGGTGCTTATGCTGTACAGCTTGCCAAGTATTTTGGGGCAGAAGTTACCGGAGTATGCAGTACCACGAATCTAGAATTGGTGCAGTCTCTGGGGGCCGATAAGGCAATCGATTATACCAAAGAGGACTTTACCAAAAACGGTCACACCTATGATGCTATTTTTGACGCGGTAGGCAAGAGTTCATTTGCGCGTTGTAAAGGCTCATTAAAGCAAAGAGGGATCTATCTCTCCACTGTCCCTTCACTGGGAATTATGCTTCAAATGTTATGGACTTCAAAGATCGGCAGCAAAAAAGCCATTTTTACGGCTTCGGGCTTAAAGCAAAGAAAAGAAAATCTAGTTTTCCTCAAAGAGCTTTTCGAGGCGGGCAAGATAAGATCGGTCATTGATAGACGCTATCCGTTGGAACAGACTGCTGAAGCTCACAGGTACGTTGAAAAAGGACACAAAAAGGGCAATGTTGTCATAACTTTGGAACATCGTTAGTACTGTGCATGCGGCGCGCAAAAAGGCCGGTAGCTGCTCGAAAGAGTGGATCTACCGGCCTTCTTTGTGACCACAAAGAGGTTCAAGAATATCAGAGGAACTACATCTTCGAAACCTTCAAATTATTATTAAACCTAAGTGACGGGTTTTTATTTGAATACAAGGATAAATTCGTTTAAACATTGGCATTTGCACTAATGTTGTACTATAAGGGGGTAAGGTGTGCCTCAAGGGGATTACAAAAAAACTAGTATTAAGTTGAAGGAGGTTGGTAACTTGTCAACAAATCAGGGTGCGATAACAATCCCTATTTTTCCATGCAGGTCTATAGACGAACAGTTGGATTTCTACCAAGCATTAGGTTTTGAAGTAACTTATCGGCAAGCCAAACCAAACCTATACGCTTGCGTCCGTCACCGTATTACGGAATTACATTTTTTTGTACTCAAACAATTGGAACCATCCAACTCTTACAGCATGTGCTACATAAGCGTTCCTGATGTAGATGCCGTATACAGGGAATTTTGCGAAAATCTAAAAAAGACTTACCAAAAGATCCCTACCAAGGGGTTTCCAAGAGTCACCAAACTCAATAATCTTACAGAAGACCGTAGATTTAACCTCATCGATCCTGCAGGAAATCGCTTGATGATTGGGCAGAAGCATGCCTCTTCCGAGCCAATTCAAGACAATCCATACATTGCGGTGCACCCGTCAAAGTTTACAAACGCGCTCGAAACTGCGTACCGATTGGCGTATGCCAAAGACGACCCCGCAGCGGCAGCCAAGGTGCTGGATCTTGTTCTTTCGAAAGCCGAAGAAGCATCGGCAATACTTCGCTACAAAGCTTTTGTACTGCGTGCCGATATCGCCGTCTCCATGGACGAGATCAATCTTGCGAAAGCTTTTATTCAAGAAGCGGATCAATTATCGCTATCTGATCAAGAGCTTGAAGGCGTGAAGGAGGAAACCGAAAGATTAAATGAACTTAAAGTGACTTTGGGGTCCTAGACGACAGGGCCGACGAACCACTCCAAAAGGCTAAGTGAAGCTAGGTAAAACCCTAACAATTAAAGCCGGCTCGTCCCCCTTCCCTTTTTCATGTTGCGCTCCTTGTAATTTTGTGGCACACTACGAATATCATACAGTCAGCCAAGCGGCAAAGAATGCCCCGCTTCCTTCCTACATCGGAAAGGAGTCGGGGTTTTTATGTTTGCATAGAACGAACACGAGAGGGCGAGGGCAGAAAATGAGTTTCCAAATTGAACACGATAACTGGATAAATGATCATCTGAAACGAAGACGAGGGGAGCGCCTCGATGCACTGAAACGCGGCCATGGCTACGGGAATCGGTTGTTCGTCGAGCGAAACTGGTGGCTGCTTGTTGGGCATTTTCACGGATTGCATCCTGAATATGAAGTGAAGGACTGGCGGGGGCGCTCCTATTTTGTGGATTTCATGTGGATTGTAGGAGCTGTACGTATTATATTTGAAATCATGGACTTTGGCTCCCATGGTACGGACCGAACCAAGTATCGAAGGGATTTGAACCGGGGGCTTTTTCTTCAGGCTCAAGACTGTTCCGTCTACTATATCTCTCTGGATGAGTTAAAAGAGAATCCCTCGTTCATTCTCTCCGCCTTGCGAAACATTCTGTCTCCATATCTGTCGGCTGCGCCCGGAACCAAAAGAGCGGTTACCAGACCTTATTCAAAGATCGAACGGGACTTGATGCGGGCAGCCATTCGCCACAATCGTATCATTCGCCCGACCGAGACAGCAAGGGAACTGGAGTTGCACACGATGACGGTCATTAAGTACTGTCGCCTATTGGTGGATAAAGGAAAGTTCCGAGCCGTAGCAAGGGGAGTGTCCGGGCGGGTCATTTACTATGAATATGTAGGTTCCGCTCAAAGTCCAGATTTGGTTTGACCGTTTGATCAGTGCGACTATCTGCAATTGTATATGAATAATCATATAGATTTTACCTTGAGCAGACGAATAGATGAATTTTATATGAAATTTCATATAGAATTAATCGTTTCGCATTAATTTCAACGATTCTATATGAAAAATCATACAGAAGGTTAAGGCCCATCAAGCTTAATCATCGCTTGCCGGTTGGATCGACTGCGGCATGATGCTGACTGATCCAGGCTTCCTGCAACTGCTTTCTCCGACTTCTTGTTTGCAAACTGTTGAATGAAAAGCCCAAAAAGGGCTGCAACAGACTACCTTTCGGCAACCTGTCACAGCCCCCAACCCCGCGTCCAACGCGGCCTCTCGGCTCCTACTCCTCGCCCGTTGCGATCGGGTTATCCTCGTACGAAATCCAATCGCTCCAACTGCCCGCGTACAGCTTCACATTCTTGTAACCTGCTTCCTCCAACGCCAACACATTCGGACAAGCGGTCACACCCGATCCGCAGTACACTACGATTTCCTGATCAGGCGACAGCTTATCGAATCGATCGGCTTGTCCAGCAGCATCACGCCAGCGGCCTTGCTCATCAAGCGCACCCTTCCAGAAGTAGTTAACCGCCCCCGGAATATGCCCGGCCTTCGCATCGATAGGCTCCGTGATCCCGAGGTAACGAGGCTCTTCCCGGGAATCGATCAGCGTCACATCCGCATTCCCGATCCTGGCCTTAACTTCCTCCATCTGCAGCAGCATATGCTCGCGAGTGCGAGCCTCGAATACAGCAGGCTCCGGTATGCTTACTTCAGCAGTTACAGGATGTCCTGCTGCTTGCCAAGCGGAGAAGCCGCCATTCAGGATGAATACCTGATCGTGTCCTGCATAACGCAGCAGCCACCATAGACGGGACGCCATAGCACCGCCTTGGTCATCGTAAGCAACGACCTTTGTCTGTTTGCCAATCCCAGCTGCACCCAGAACGGCTGCGAACGCCTGCAGATCAGGGAGCGGATGACGCCCCCCGTGCTGACTCACCGCAGAGGAAAGCTGCTTATCCAGGTCGAAATAGACAGCTCCCGGCAAATGCCCCTGCTCATATTGACTTCTCCCCGAGCTCGGCTGTCCAAGAGCAAAGCGGCAATCAGCCACCACCAAGTTCGAATGGTGCAAATGCTCAAGCAACCACTCAGCTTCTACTATGAATCCCATCTCATCCACGCTCCTTTGTCCTATCGTTAAGATTAGTAACTGATTAAGGCGGCCATTAGTAACCCTGTGGCAACACTAAGTATGGCGGCGAAGATTCCCACGCTTACATTCCCATTCGGGATTTCACGTACAACTCGGAACGGCGTAATCCACTCGAATATATAGAAGACTAGCACTTGAAACAATGTCCCCACAATCCCCCAAAGCGCCAGATCCCATAAGGAAATGGAATGGTATATTGCTGATGCCAGCACAACGGACAACCCGATTATTTTACCGCCCAGATCATAAGCCGCTGCCTTGGCTGCATTATGTTTGCGGGGATCATCGGTATTCGCCCCTTCACGAATGAGGGCAAACTCGTTATAGGGTGTAGTGATCATAAATATAGCCATTCCAAATGCTAATAGAGGCAAAGTAACCCCCAAATAAGCTAAAAAGTTCAAAATCTGCTCCCACTGGCCACCAACAGGGTCCATCTCACTCATATCTGCATCTCCTTTGTCCTTAGTCCCACCAACATCTACTTTTCACATCAGAAATTATTCAAGCCCTACAGGCACATAGTACGACAAGTTTCCTGTTATTCTTCCACCTGCTCTGGCAACAATGGCTGATGCCTTACCTCCTACCAGAAAAGAACCCCAGAGCAGCCGGCAGCGTTCCAAACCTCGCTCCGTCTCAAGCTCCACAATCGGCAGCTCTACGCATTCCTGCACGATCATAGGCTGATCCCAATAGAGTCCCTCTCCATCTCGTTCCTCCACCGTTCCATCTGCACGGTAAAGGGTCACCCCTCCGCCTTCCCGGCCGAATATCGGCTTCGACACGAACGGACGCTGACCTTCGAATTGATCCTCCATATATGTCGGAAGCATATAAGTTCTAATGGTCTCATGTTCTTCCGGGGTGAAGAATTCACCCGCTTCATGCAAATTCCAGATAAGCGCCTGAAGCGCTTTTGACTGTGCGATCAGTGCCGATGGCGGGTTCAGCACACATACCTTACGGCGTGCCATCAGGTCGAGCGCATGAGCACCGGTCGGATAGCCGTCTTCGGCATCCTTCTCTTCGGCCAGCTTCTCGAGCGCATGCAATCGATACAATAGGTCGATCGGCTCGTGCGTCCCATCCTCCTGCCATACACACAGTTGATCCTCGTACACACGCAGGTCGGACAAAGGAACGAATCGGCCGTCCAACCCGCTGCAGGCTAACAAATATCGGGTGGTGCCGGCATCCTCTTCATGCCAATCCAGTGCACTGAATGCAACACGGTCCACCGCATACCCGCGAGCTGCATATTGTGCCGCACCAGCCATGAGCGCATCCCGCAAATGCTGCTTCATCCCCGCATTCGGATCCTTAACTCCGAACATTGAGCATACATGGCCATTCACCTCATAGGCTTCAACAATACTCGTTGGGGTATCGCTGTTCAGCTCGAGCATCTTCAGCCCTTGATCCGTCTCGGCAAAATCAAACCTCCCGATCACGGTAGGCATCAGCTCTGATCCTGCAATACGAACAGCATCCCAAGTCTCGACGGGCAATCCCAAAGCCTCGAATAGCGAATACTCACCTTGGCGCGCCATGTGTACGGTCCTGCTGAATACAAGCCCGAGCTTTTCGGTAGCCGCTGCAATCTCAGCTCTAAGCGAAGGTCGGATCCGAATAAGGGAAGCCACTGCATATTCTTCGCCATACATGCGATCCCACGCAAAAGAACCTCCTTCACGTATGTCTGCATAGAGTCGTTCGCGCCACTCCGCATAGGAGTAACCTTCGACTATCTCGCCCTTGTAGGGATTGGAGTATCCCATACTCATTACCCGCCGCTTGAGCTGGAACTCGAGCTAGAGCTTGCAGAAGAGGAACTGCCTATCCCGCTCTTGGGGCCCTGTGTTCCGCTCGAGATGCCGGATGACGGTTTGTTCGCGGTTCCGTTCGTCAGACCTGAATCCGTCTTGGTGTATCGTTTCCTACCATTCGACATATAGTAGGAGCTCCCAGCCCGACTTCCGTCATCATCACAATAGCCGTCATTATTGTCGTCCCAGCATTCATTCGTTGCTCCGGTCTTTGTTGTCTTTGTGCAGCCAGAATTAATAGCCAGAACCCCAGCGATGAACAGACTAACCAATGTCCGGGTTTTCAATCCTTTCGATTCCATCCTACAGCCCGCCTCCTCACCTGTGCAATAAAACCGCCCTTATGCGCTCGGTTCCGCGTAATATACATACAGCTTGCGATCCTCATCCACTTCAGTCGAAGTTCTCAACCAAAGCTGTCCACGTATAACCAACCGGTCACTTTGCAAAATTAATATCGTCGTATCATCATCCTGATTGTTATACCTATGGACTACCGGGTAGCGGTCTGTTCCCTCTCTGTATTCCCGCACCTCAATGCAAATTCCTCCTCCGTACCGGTAATCGTCTTCACCATAATCTACAACATGCTCATCCTCAGCCACCTGAACATAAATCACACATTTATTCGCTTCAACAACACTATGCAATTTCTCATACACCATCTTGTTCTTAATCCAATAATCGCAGGCAAAGCGAAGTGATATTTCATCTGGATCAATGAAGTCATAATAGTAGAGCACGGGATCCTGTTTATACTCATCCTTCAAACGATACTCCAATCTTGCCATTACCTTTCAAGCTCCTTTGCATCAAAATGAATATGTGTAATATACGAGCGAGTATGGGTTTGGTTTCCATCTCCATTTGCTGTCATCTCTGCAATGAATTATGATAAGCTTGGTTCCAACAATCCATTATAAACCTTGCTATTCCCTATTGAATAGGGCATTTAGCAGCATATGATCAGGAGATCTACCGCCTATGAAGCATCCACTTCTTCCCTCTTCCCCTAATTGGATCATTACTCCATTAACGGAGCACCATGGCCGTCTATTATGCGAGTGGCGCTACCCTGCTCCTTACGACATTTACAACATGCCATCTTGGGAGCATATGCTGGCTCACAGCCAAGAATTCGCTGATCCGCATATCCGGGAGCAGCAATACTTAGCCGTTTGCGACACGAAGGGCCAATTGTCAGGTTTCGCTCAATTGTTCCCGCTCGAAGGCTGGACACGGTTAGGACTCGGGCTGCATCCAGCCCTATGCAGCCAGGGACTCGGACAATCCTTCCTGCAGGCGATCCTTCGCACGGCCAGACATAAAAAACCCTCCAATCAAATAGACTTGGAGGTGTTGACTTGGAATAAGCGCGCCATTCGGTTATACGAATCAACCGGCTTCCACATAGACGATACTTATGAGCGCTCCTATGCAGACGGCCGACTTGGACAGTTTCACTGTATGGTGTACAACGATAGTCGATCCGATTGACCCGTATAACAGAATGATTAGTGAATATCTTTCTTCTTGAAGCGACCGCCTTTGACATCATGAATATTGCCAACAGCCAAGAAAGCAGCCGGGTCCAAATCTTCAACGATTGATTTCATCTTCGCTTCTTCCAGACGTGTTATTACACAGAAGATCACACGCTTGTTATCTCCGCTGAATCCGCCCTCGCCGTTCAAGAACGTGACACCGCGGCCAAGCCGGTGAATAATGGCATCTCCGATCTCTTTGTTGCGCTCACTGATGATCCATACCGATTTGGATTCTTCGAACCCTTCGATAGTAATATCGATCATCTTAAAAGCTATATAATAAGCTATAAGGGAGTACATCGCTTGATCCCAGCCGAATACGAAACCAGCGCTCCCAAGAATGAATATGTTGATAAACATAACGATTTCGCCAACGGAAAAAGGACTTTTCTTGTTCACTAGAATAGCTACAATCTCGGTTCCATCCAAAGATCCCCCAGAACGTATGATCAAGCCTACCCCAACCCCAAGGATAATACCTCCGAACACAGTGGCAAGCAACGGTTCAATCGTTAGCGGCGGAACAGGGTGAAGCAGGAATGTACCAATGGACATGAGTGCAACTGCAAATAGCGTAGAGATAGCGAATGTTTTGCCAATTTGTTTGTACCCGAGGAAAAGAAAGGGCAGATTCAGAAGAAACAAGAATATTCCGAGCGGAAGACCAGACAAATGAGATGAAATGATAGATAAGCCTACGATGCCCCCGTCAATAATTTTGTTGGGAACCAGGAAAATTTCCAGCCCCACCGAGACAAGCGCGGAGCCCAGAATAATTACAATCATTTTTCGCAAAACCTTGGTTCTCGATAGCCTCAGGTGTTTTCTATGGGCTTCCGAGTTTTTGTCAAAAAGCTTCTCTTGCTCTAAAACAGTCAAGCCAAACTCCCCCTTTTTCTTGTCTCAAACCAAGTAAACCAGCTGCAACTCCTTATCGGTTATAGCTAATTTAATAATATGGTGCTCGCGATCATAGATCACTTTGCCGCTCCCGATATACATAACCGGATCAGCTCCGAGCGCATAGAATAAGTCGTCTGCCAGAGTACGAATACACTCCGATCGTTCCTCTTCCTCTAATTGACCCCATTGTTCTTCACTCATCTCGAAGCTATCGTGCACATTATTCATCCGAATCAGCGCATCCGAAAGCTCTCTTACAATATCCTCATATTCCCTGCCGAATTTGACACCCAATTTGTTGACTCCCTTCGCGCCAACTGGAAAGCAGCGCCTAATGAACTGTGTTATACTATATTGTATCGTATTGTGCGGAGATGATCCAATAATGTTGAAAACTCAAATAACTAAAGAAGAATTGGATCTGTTAGGAGCGAAAGTGAAGAGCAGCTTTCGTCTATTTGAACTGGAAAAAGGACTGGAGCTCCAACAAAAAGGATACGTCTATAACACCGCTATTCTGCCGGATCACAAGCTTGTCGCCAAGGTGCAGGATCAGCAGGTGTATGATGTATCGCTAGACTTAGACAACCTGAAGAGCAGCAAATGCCATTGCTCCGATGGAGGCTACTGCGAGCATATGGCCGCAGCTTTCTTCTATGTATTCGCAGTATATGGTCGACCGGATGCTTTCGTACGCGCCTTGAAGCAGGATGACAAGACCGCTGCTACGGCAGCGGTGAAGAACGCATCTGCTCTTCACCGCAAGACCGTTCTATACGTTGACCCTGCGAGTTCCGCTTCAGACGGAATCAAGGAATCGGCCGCTCCGGAGGAGTGGAAGGATTTTATTGCGAAAAAGTGGGTGCTGTTCACCCAGAAGAACCAGCAGCACAAGCTTTTCATTGATGATTATTACAATGCTGCCTTCCATACCATTACGATGTCTACACAGTGGTGGAGTCGAACTCCTCGGCTGCTGTTTGCTGTACAGACCGGGCTCATGTTGTTAGCTCAATTAGATGAAGATTATGCGCAGCGTCAAACGCTCGGTTACATCATCCCCGGTGACCGTCATAGGGAAGCCGCCAACTCCTTACTGGAGAAATGGCATGCTGCTGTCAGGGAGATCGATGTAAAAGACGCCGTTAATCAGTATGTCCCTTATATTTCTTTAATTGCGGACACGGTTCGCATGCTCTTGTTGGCCACTAGGGAAGAAACACCATTTCAACCGATCGCTGTCTACAGACTACTATGGTCACGTGTGTTATTCCATGGATCAGAGAGCTTCTCGGAGAATGAGCAGGTGCTGCTCGAAACTGTCCGAAAGAACAATGAACTGTCCGAGATCACACGCGGAGCGGCTACGCTTGCAGCGGTACATTTCCTGCTTCTCCGGCACCAGGACGACGGGGCCTGGATCGAGCTGCATTCTATGCGCACCTTTCGACCTGAGCAGCTCCTCCCTTTTCTTGAGGATTGGCAGCAGCAGGAGGATTGGCTGCGTGTATGGCAGTGGCTTGAGCGGCTGCAGCCCAGCTTCCGAGCTTTGAATGAGAAGTCGTTCCAACAATTCTGCAGTATCGGGAACTTGGCCGCGAAGGAACTCGAGTTAACGGATGAGTGGCTAGCCAGACTATCCGCCCTTCTGCCTCGGAGCTATTATGCTTATACGGAAGTGTTGATGAGAATGGGCCGTTATCGCAGATGGGTCAACTTCCATCTCGCTGAACGCATCGGACTCTCGTCCTTGTATCCTGTCGATATGCGGGCAATCGAGGCGCATGATCCGACTCTGCTGCTGCCCGTCTACCATCAATCCATTGATGCTTATATCAAGCAAAAAAATCGCACCGCATACAAAGAAGCCATTCGACTTCTGAAGAAGTTAGCCAGTATCTACAAACAATTGGGTCGTCAGGATCGGTATGAAGCTTACATGGAAAAGCTTGCTCGCCACTATAGCCGACTGCGCGCATTCCAAGAGGAATTGAAGAGAGGAAAGCTGATTCGATGATTCTGATGTCTCCCATCACGGTACACACCCAGTGGATGTCTGCTGGTTCTTTCTTCATATGGGCAGAAATGCACGGTTCTGAGCTCGATGCGGAGCATCTGAGGTCTTTGCTCTTCGCTTGGCATGAGCCCTCCTTTTATGGAACCTTTATTGAGATCGGCAGTCTGGATCGCAAGGAAGGACTGCTTCTAAGCGCTGAAGAAGCATTGGATTACTTCGCCAAACCCCTATGGAATGAACATGCCCTCATTCAATGGGATGAGGATTCCACCCGCCTGCTGGATGCTGCGCCCGATATATTAACGGCGAGGGAACAAGATGCCATCGTACCCGACTTCTACAAGTGGAAGAGAGGTAAAGCGGGGTGGAGGCTGTTATTGGACCCAGAGGAGCATAGAGCCGATTCGAGGGATACAGATCGTACCCAGCCATTATCACCTATAGTCGAGGTATGGCTTGACCATCTCATGGCGGAGCGTTTGCCTAATGCACACGCTCGTATGATGCTATGGAATTCACCAACGGTCGCACAATCAGGTACTGAAGTCGGGGTGGAGCATACACTATTAGATGACAACCCTGAAGGCGCCTCCCTGATTGATGCCCCGCAAGAAGCTCCCGTTCGTGCGCCTGACGGCTTATTCGAGGACGAACGAGACTGGCTTGTGTCTATCGGCTGGTTGCCTGATCCTGCCCCCTTCCGGGTATGTTTACAGATTCAGGAGCCCGATGCAGGATCGGCTTGGATGATGTCTATTGTATTGCAAGATCGAGTGAATCCAGATCAATGGATCGCTTGCTCCCCTTCTGGGATGCCTATTGAGGACGAAGAGCAACCCATCCCGGAGCATTGGGGCAACCCTTCTGCTCGAATCCGTCAAACGATGGCCAAATGGTTCTATGTCGTTCCCTGGCTTCAATCTGCAGGAACGGAATCCATTCGTTCCTACATCGAGTATACCGAAGCTTGGGATTTCCTTATGGATCGAAGCCTGCGTCTTGCTGAGCTGGGACTTCCTGTGCTGCTTCCAGCCTGGTGGGAGCAGCTTCGTCAGATGAAGCCGCGGCTGAAAGCCAAGATGAAATCATCCGTCGGCTCGTCCCGTGATTCCTTATTCGGGCTGAACCAAATCATGCAATTTGATTGGCGCTTGTCGCTCGGCGGCCTTGAGCTTAACGAGGCCGAGTTCGATATGCTCATGAAAAGCAAACAACAGCTAACACAGATACGAGGACAGTGGGTGCTGCTGGATCCAGCTCTGCTCGAGCAAGTGCAGCGGCTGATGAAGCAAGTCAGCAAGCGCAAGGGCCTGACATTCCGTGATGTTCTTGAGATGCATCTGCTTAGAGATCCAGAAGCGCTTGGAGACGCTTGGTTCGAGGAGGAACGCTCTGCGAGCGAGAGTCTTCAGCTCGAATTAGAGTTGAATGAACAGCTGCTCCAGTTCATAACGCAGCTAAGCCATGCCTCCAGCATTCCGCGAATGGAGATCCCCCCGACCTTCCAGGGAACATTGCGGAACTATCAGGTAGAAGGCGCCTCCTGGCTGCTGCTGCTGCGCAAATTCGGGCTTGGTGCATGCCTCGCGGATGATATGGGACTAGGCAAGACGATCCAGATGATCACATATTTGCTGCATATCGCACAGAACGAACAGCCGCAAGCCCCTTCTCTGCTCATCTGCCCCACTTCGGTGCTTGGCAACTGGCAGAAGGAGTTGGAACGCTTCGCCCCTACCTTGCGAGTGCGTCTGCATTACGGACCGAACCGCAGTAAAGGAGAAGCATTCAATGAATCCATTCAGGACTGTGATCTGGTGCTGACCTCGTATGCCCTAGCTTATTTGGATGAAGAAGAGCTTACTTCCATGGAGTGGAATTCGATCTGCCTGGACGAGGCTCAGAATATTAAGAACACGTATACCAAGCAAGCAACCTCAATACGCAAGCTGAAGGGCGAGCATCGTATCGCGATGACAGGTACACCGGTTGAGAACCGTCTGACTGAGCTTTGGTCGATCTTCGACTTTATTAATCCAGGTTATCTGGGTCCATTGAGAGAGTTCAATCAACGCTTCGTTGCAGGGGTAGAGCGCGACCGGGATCCTAACCGCATTCAGCAATTGCAGCGATTGGTGAAGCCATTCCTGCTGAGACGGTTGAAAAAAGACCCTTCCATCGAGTTGGATTTGCCTGATAAGCTGGAATCCAAAGCTTATGTCTCGCTCACAGCAGAACAAGCAGCCCTTTATGAGAACTACATCCATGACTTGTTTGACAAACTGGACCGGTTATCTGCTATGGAGCGACGCGGGCTGATTCTGGCCTCGCTTACTAAGCTGAAGCAAATTTGTAATCATCCTGCTGCCTTTTTGAAGGAGTCAGAGGAGGTTAGGCTGCGGAAGCTTGAGGCACGATCCAATAAACTGGAGAGGCTGCTTGAGATGGTCAAGGAGCTGCGGCAGGAAGGCGATTCCTGCTTGATCTTCACCCAATTCGTGGAGATGGGGCGACTGCTGGAATCTACCCTGCAGCAGCATTTCCAAGAGCCCATCCTGTTCTTGCATGGCGGAACCCCAAAAGCTCAGCGTGATCGCATGATTGAGCAATTCCAACAGGGGGGCCCAACAGCTGTCATCCACAGCAAGGATCAAGAAGATGAGGAGCAGTGGGATGCACCCATGAGACGCATCCCTGCAGGTCAGAACTCCAGCATCGAGGCAACAGGTATCTTCATTCTTTCTCTGAAGGCAGGCGGGATTGGTCTTAATCTCACGGCAGCCAACCACGTGTTCCATTTCGATCGCTGGTGGAACCCTGCTGTGGAGAATCAGGCAACAGACCGCGCTTTTCGCATTGGCCAGACCAAACACGTTCAGGTACACAAGTTCATCACACTGGGTACGCTTGAGGAGCGTATTGATGAAATGATAGAGCGCAAGCAAGGGCTCAGCCAACAAATTATTGGGGCAGGCGAGCAATGGATCACGGAAATGTCGACAGATGAGCTCAAGGATCTATTCACATTGCGTCGTCAGTGGATTGAGGGATAGTGCCTGGAAGCTGCACGCACAGCCGTAAACCTGGTTATCAGAACCAGGTTTATTTGCTATATGGTCAGCACCAACCGTGGACACCATCGTCTTTCAAACATTTTTGAACGCGGTCCGCTTTGCCCTGCAACATTCCATTTTGTAAGCGCGTCTAATTGGATAGAAATGTTTGGAAACAATTGGACGTCCCTGGCTAGCGCCAATACCTAATCTTACAGGAGGAATACGATATGAAAAAATGGATATTACCAGCCTTGCTGATCGCTGTGCTGATCGCAACCTTTTTCCCTGTAACTGCCGCTCCAACTGCGAATACGCAGGCTGCCGAACCGGAGATTACCGTCAATATTACTTTGCACGGACAGCCTATGGCTGTTGAGCAGGCACCTATCTTATCCGATAGCGTGACACTTGTCCCCCTGCGGAGCATTGCTGAAGCGCTAGGCGCAGAAGTCACCTATTCCGAGCAAGATCAATCAATCACTTTGTTGAAGGGCAGCACCTTGATCAACCTGGCTCTCGGCTCTTTCTCCGCTCAGAAGAACGGACAGCTCATTACCTTGCAGGCTGCACCTAGACTTGTAGGCAATGTTACTATGGTGCCGGCCAGATTCATCAGTGAATCCTTCGATATGTTAGTAACATGGGATGATGCCACGCGCACCGTTCAAATCAACAATCTGCAAGAGCTTCCAGCTGTAGGATCATTGGACAACTTGAAGGCGATCGTTCAAAAGGCTCAAACCGCCCATAATAATGCTTATGGCATGATGGCGGGATCCGCTACGACAGATAGTGCTATGATGACCAAGGAGGCGGCTAGTGCTCCACCTACAGCAGGCAGCAGCCAACAATCAGTTGCCTCAGAATCGTCAGCGTCCGCAGACTATTCCAAGACCAATACTCAAGTAGAAGGTGTGGATGAAGCTGACGTAGTGAAGACAGACGGCACTTATCTCTATCAAGTGAACGAACAAATGCAAAGTGTACTCATTACCCAAGCCTATCCTTCAACGGAGATGAAGCTGGTTAGCACTATAGCTTATAAAGATCAGTCTTTCAGCCCGCGTGAATTATATGTAGATGATCAATATTTGGTCGTGATCGGCAGCTCGTACCAGCCTGTTAATCGCCCTATGCCAGAGCCAATGCCCATGCCCATGCCTAAGCCGCTTCCCGCCCCTGCGAACTCCAGCTCAAGCGTGCCAAGCGGTCCGGCAACTGCACCGCCCATTTCTGTTGATTCAGGGGCGCCTGCTGTACAAGGATCAGGCTCCAGCGATTCTTCCGGGCAGGCATCAGCCTCTTCTTCATCAGCAGCTGTGGCTCCGTCCGTATCCAAGATGGCTATTTCCTCGGATCGTATGATCTACCCAGGGTATTCCCGCCAGACCATGAAGGCTTACATCTATGATATCTCGGACAAGACGAAGCCTAAGCAAGTACGTGATTTTGAGTTAGAGGGCTCGTACGTATCTTCGCGCAAGATCGGGTCGTCACTCTATCTGGTAGCGAATCAATATGTGAATCTGCCTTACGTGATACAGAATAAGGGCGCTGAGGCTGATACAGGAGTACAAGCACAGCCGCAAACGGCCCCCCTTACTCCATCCTATAGAGATTCATCCGGTGTGAATGAGTTCAAATCTCTGGATTATAGCGTTATCCGCTACTTTCCCGATTCCATTGAAAATAACTACATGATTGTTGGCGGACTAGATCTAAGCAAACCTGAGAACCAATTGAATGTAGCTGCTTACCTCGGCTCTGGCCAGAATGTGTTCGCATCCGATCAGAATCTGTATGTGGCTGTTACCAAATATACCGCCTCATCCCCTGACCCGCTTGCGCAAGAGAGCCCTAATCCTGTGGAAAAGAAAAGATTGATCGCTCCTCGTTATGAAGAGAATACAACGATCTACAAGTTCCGCCTGGACCAAGGCGCTACGAAGTTTGTCGCTCAAGGTGAAGTTCCTGGAACCGTCTTGAACCAGTTCTCCATGGATGAACACAACCAGCATTTCCGCATTGCCACCACTAAGGGTCAAATATGGGGATCCGGGGAAAACATGTCCAAGAATAACGTCTATGTTCTCAACGAGGCGATGAATATGACGGGCAAGCTGGAGAATATAGCGCCAGGAGAGCGGATCTACTCCACTCGGTTCATGGGCAACCGTGCGTATATGGTTACGTTCAAGAATGTGGATCCATTATTCGCGATCGATATGACCAACCCGGCCAATCCTACCATTCTAGGCGCGCTCAAAATTCCTGGGTACAGCGACTATCTGCATCCTTACGATGAGAATCACCTGATTGGTTTCGGCAAAGAAACGATGGAGACGACTATCAAGGGCGGGAATGGCGCTCCAGATCAAACAAATGCCTACTACCTGGGTATGAAAATATCGTTATTCGATGTAACGAATGTCGCTCAGCCCGTTGAGAAATTCAAAGAGATCATCGGCGATCGCGGAACTTACTCAGAGCTGCTGAATAACCATAAAGCGTTGTTGTTCTCCAAAGAGCATAATCTGTTATCGTTCCCTGTACATGTGATGGAGACAAAGAACGGGACGACCGATCCGAACGGCATGCCTGCATACGGCCAGTTCAGCTTCCAGGGTGCCTATGTCTACAACCTTGATCTGCAGAAGGGCTTCAATCTGCGAGCGACGATCACGCACATGACAGAGGAAGAGCGTCTGAAGGCGAGCAACAACGGATGGTATGGCAGTAACAACCATAATGTAGAGCGCATTCTGTATATCAAGGATACCCTTTATACATTGTCACCCGGTATGATCAAGACGAATGATTTACTCACACTCAAGGAAAAAGACAGCCTTCAACTGCCTTAATGGGTAGTTGCAACAATTACAAGAAGCCGTCCTATTAGGGCGGCTTCTTGTGTGAGACAAGGGCAAATAAAAACCGCACACCATCGTCTAGAATGGCGTGCGGTTTTTATTTAAGTATCTGGATAGTTACCCTTCGCCTCGTACTTGCGGCTTAGGACGTTTGCCTTTTTTAAGCATCCCCGCTCCTACCAGAGCAATAATAATTACGATGACGATGGCCCACTTCAGAAATCCGCTATCACCGAGAAAGTTGTGGACGAATGGCTCTTCAACTATCATTTTACCTGCTGTCAGTGCCAACACGCCCGCGCCAATAATAATGGCTGATGGGAATCGATCCATAATCTTCAATACGAATGTACTGCCCCATACCATAATCGGAACACTTATGATGAGTCCTGCGACCACAAGCCCGTAGCTCCCGTGGGCTGCTCCAGCAACTGCCAGAACATTATCGATCCCCATAACCGCATCCGCAATAATAATGGTTCGAATCGCTGCGGCTAATGACACGCCTGCTTTTATGTTTCCGTGGTCCTTCTCATCGACTAGAAGCTTGTAGGCGATCCAGAGCAGGAACAATCCTCCGACAAACAATAAACCAGGAATCTCTAGCAGCCACACGACTGCAAGCGTAGCGATTGCCCGGATTACAACTGCCCCTACAGTCCCCCAGATGATAGCTTTCGTCTGCTGCTGCTTAGGCAAATTACGTGCAGCCATACCAATTACAATTGCATTGTCACCGGCTAATACCAAATCGATTACGACGATTACAGCAAGCGCCGACAACATATCCATCGTTAACCATTCCATTGTTGCCACTCTCCCTTTGATTTGGATCTCAGCTGTTTTCGCGTCCCAGACAACGCAAAAGCGGCCCCCCTAACGGTAAAGGCCGCTTTTCGCACAAAAGAAAAGTAGGAAACAAGGGACCTTTACCGTTATGGCAAAGGTCTTGCTAACAACGAAATTCGTTGCCAACAAAGCCGGGGATGAGTTCATCCCGTAATGACGACTTTGCTGTAACAGCTACTCCCCTTTGATTCGATTGCCTTAATCGTACAAGGAAACAGGTAATATTGTCAAGCCTAACAGACAAGCTTCCACGTTCAATCTATCGTATAGATAGGCTCTTGATTAAGCAGGGCAGCCAAGCTAGCCGCCAAAAAGAATTTTTGCTCCATAATATTAATTAATTCAGGAACTAATCTCCACTCTGTGTTATACTCTTAATATGTCTCATTGCTTATAAAGTTAATCGCGACTGTAACTAATTAGGGAGTGGTATGAAGAATGAATCCTTTATTCAATAAACGCGGCCTTATCGTTTCCTGTCAAGCTCTGCCCGGGGAACCTCTATATTCGCAAGGCACTATGGCATTGATGGCTGTAGCTGCAGAGCAGGGAGGCGCAATCGGTATTCGAGCAAACGGGCCTGCAGACATTCGTGACATTAAAAAAAGTGTCGGGCTGCCTGTGATTGGATTGTTGAAACGCGATATTCCAGGGTCAGACATCTATATTACGCCGGAGCTTGAGGATGTACGCGCGATCATTGAAGCAGGTGCTGATGTAGTCGCCCTGGACATGACCAATCGCGAGGACCGTCTTGAACGTGTTAAACCTCTGTTGGATTATTGCCACAACGCTGGCGTACTCGTCATGGCCGATATTTCTAATGTAGAGGAAGGAATTGCCGCTGAGCGTCTCGGAGCAGACCTGGTCTCCACAACGATGTCAGGCTATACTCCTTATAGTCCTCAGCAGGTAGGACCAGATTTGGAGCTTGTGCGCTTGCTTGCCGCTCAGATTCGCGTGCCTGTAGTAGCAGAAGGGCGCATATGGAGCCCTGCAGAAGCCATTCTTGCCTTAGAAGCTGGTGCTGAGTATGTAGTTGTGGGCGGCGCTATCACCCGCCCTCAACAAATTACAGCCAAGTATTCGGGCCAAATCGAGGACTGGCTTGGTGAGCAGTGACTGAATTCGGCGCGGTAAGTCGCTAACGATGCAGATGTAGAAAAAGAGCCGCTCTCTATAGAGTGGCCCCTTCTTGTGCTCTTTGCAGCGCCAGACGGGCGGCTCCAGCAAAACCGGCATGCTCTCCCAAAGTAGCGGCTACTATCTTCATATTGTCATAAGCAGGCATGACTAGTCTGGATATGTTGGCACGAATTTGGTCCAACAGGAAATCACCTTGGGCGGTCACTGCGCCCCCAATTACGATTGCTTGCGGGTTAAGCGCATGCACGAGATTAGTAAGCCCTAGTGCTACATACTCTGCATAAAGCTCTATTACGACCGCAGCACGTTCTTGCCCTTGCTTGGCTTGTTCGAATAAGGTTTTGGCCGAATGTCCGATCGTTGCCAAGTCGATGCCTTGTTCCTCAGCCATCCTCATCAGACCCGTCACGGAAGCGTACTGCTCCCAGCATCCTGTCAGCCCACAATTACAAGCCGCCCCTCCGTGCTGGAGCACCATATGACCGAATCCGCCACCGTAACCGTCACGGCCGTAGTAGGGACGACCATTAACGACGAGACATCCGCCAACTCCTGTACCTAATGTGATGCAGATGAATTCATCCCATTCGCGTCCCGCCCCAATCCATGCTTCTCCCATGGCAAAGGCATGGGCATCATTGGCAAGCGCTACGGGTAATCCAGTATGGCGCTCCATTTCAGCACGGAGTGGAACGCCTGTCCACCCAGGCAAGTTAGACGTTGCATATCCTATACGTCCCTCACGCGCATTCACATAACCGGCTGTGCCAACTCCAAGTGCTATCGGAGTCCAACCTCGTTCCTTCGCAACCGCACTCTGGCGCTCCGCGATATCGAATAATTTCGATAACCGTGAATCACGTCCTCCAGTCTGCGCTTCAGTAGGCACCGTATCTGTATGCAAAATGTTTCCCTCAGCATCAATAATGCCTGACTTGATGTTCGTGCCTCCAATATCCATTCCGAATATGACGTTCTGCTTCAAAGTGACCCTCCTTCAACTCAAGCTTTGTTCGCTAGCGGGTTAAGACCAGGCTGAATCAGCCGGAGTAGAGTCTCTACCCCAATGTTCAGACCAGGCACTAATGAGTTCACTCCCTAGCCAGTCTCAGCGCTTCCCGTACTACCCCTTCAGCCCTGTTCAACAGGTCAGCCGCTTGTTCAGCCTGCACACCCGCAATCAGCATCACAATGCTGGTCTTGACATGTCCGTTCGTCTCCGTCATTGCCTGTTCCACTGCTGCGTCATCTGCACCCGTCGCCATACTTACGATGTTCCGTGCTCTCGCTTGCAGCTTGCCGTTGCTAGGCTCCATGTCCACCATCAGGTTGCCATAAGCTTTGCCCAGCTTGATCATCGAAGCTGTGCTGATCATGTTCAGCACCAGCTTCTGCGCAGTGCCTGCCTTCAGCCGGGTCGAGCCGGTCAGCGCCTCGGGGCCGACAGGCACCTCGATCGCCCAATCGGCGACAGAGCCGATCGCCGAGCCGCGGCTGCAGGCGAGGGCAATCGTCGCGGCGCCGACGGACGCCGCGTACTCCAGCGCGCCGACGACGTACGGCGTGCGCCCGCTTGCGGCGATGCCGACGACCACGTCGGCAGCCGAAAGCTGCCGCTGCCGCAGCTCGGCAGCGCCAAGAGCGGGATCGTCCTCCGCCGATTCGTCGGCGCGATCCCGTGCAACGCCGCCCGCAACGAGTGCTTGCACGAGTTCGGGAGGGGTCCCGAACGTCGGAGGGCACTCATAGGCGTCGAGCATACCAAGACGTCCGCTTGTGCCTGCGCCGACGTAGAAAAGCCGCCCACCGCCGCGAAGAGCAGCGGTAACACGATCTACCGCTTCCGCAATAGCAGGAAGCACTGCAGCTATAGCGCCAGGCACACTGGCATCTTCCGCATTTATCAGGGTGAGCATCTCCAATGTAGAGCTGCTGTCTATTCGTTCCGTACGGGGATTGCGTTGTTCTGTATCCAATCTGCGTATAGGTTGTGGATTCGTCATAGTTACCGTCCTCTCCGAATTGGAGATAATTTCTTAATAATATATCAAAAAAGGAGCATATCTCCATTATAGAGATCACTCCTTGTACTGTAAAGTATTATAAGTGCCTTTACAAGGCTACAAAAGCAAAGAGCCCGGGAACCCGGACTCGATTATTATCTGCATTACGAATTGATAATTACGCTTGTTGTCTCAGGCTCCCAATCCACAATAGCCTTCAATGCTTCGCTTATAAAACGAACAGGCACCATCGTCCGACCGTTCATGCGTTCACCTGGAACTTCTAGTATGACTTCCTCACCGTTCACATAAGCTTTAACATCGCCAAGTACTAATTTCACAACAATTCCATCTTTGGTGATCGTCACGGATTTTTCTTCATCGTTCCAGATAACCTCAGCATTTAATGCCTCAGCAATAGCTCTTATAGGCACCAAAGTGTTGCCTTCTTTAATAACGGGTTCCATATCCTCGAATTTCGGTTCTACTCCGTTAACATAAGCCTTCACACCTGTTTTGCCAAGCTTTTCTACAAGCTTACCCAGCTTTTTGTAACTATTGATGTTTTTGGTGTTAGCTTTAACAGCTTCCTTTTGTACTTCTACTGCATCTTCCACATTTCCTTCAGCAGCCAATTGGTCCGCAGCTTCTGATAAAACTTCATCGGCATTGACATCAATACCATACTTGCTTTCTAGCAGATTAGCTATGATTTGGCCTGCCGGCTTGTCCTTTACATTCTCATACGCTTTTTGCAACCCTTTATACCCATTATGCCCGTATGTAGCGTAAGTCACTGAAGTAACCGTATCCCCGTCTGACTTTCCTGCTTGCCCATTCCCATTCCCATTCCCTTTACCCGTCGACTCCGATTGGATTGCAGGCTGAGATTGTGAATTGCCTTTGTTTTCTTTGTCAGTCGGGGGAGCAGCCATCACAGAAGCAGCGAATACACTTACTGATAAAACAACGGTACCCAATGTCATAGTTATCTTTTTCATTATAATTCCTCCTCAATTTTGGTAACAAACAACTATTTCGTGGCAAAATATTCTTTTTTGTGGGTACATAGATTAATAGAGTACGCATTAATTTAGATATTCAGATACGTTCCACTTCAGCTTCCCGGCTTCCAGTCAGTCTCTTAGCCCGCGACCTCATTGTCCAGGCTATTTGCGTAGTGGCCACCAGCACGCCGCCAATAATCAGGATGGAGCCGATCATTTGTGTCCCCGTCACGGCCTTCCCCAATATAAAGAAGCCCAATGTCATCGCAACAAAAGGCTGAAGATTCAGGAATACCGCCGCTTTTCCAGCCCCCACCTTCTGCATTTCCCTATTCCACACGAGCCCGCATACGACCTGCATCACTAACGCACATACTATGAGCAAGGCCCAAGCCCACAATTCCGTACTCATCTCATATATGGAATCTCGAACCAGTGCGATCGGCAATAACATTCCCGCGCCTAAGACCGTCCCATAGGATGTAGCAAAAAAAGGATCACGGAACTCCGTGAGCTTACGAGTCAGTATCATCGATATCGCAAACGACATCATGGCAAACACCATCAAAAGCTCTCCAAGCGAGAGATGCAGCGAGCCGCCTGACCCCACCACGAAGAAAACTCCGGTTACCGCCACAACCGAGCCTATCGACATCCGAACGGTTAAACGCTCTTTAAGAAATATCGCAGCAAGCAAACTAACCGCAATTGGAGAAATCGAGATAATAAGCGAGGATGTAGTCGGATCTGCATACTGCAGCCCGATATAGAACGAACTTTGATTAATCAAAGTGAGCAAGCTGATCGGAATTAAGTACTTCCAGTCCCGTTTGGTAGGTTTAACAATTCTGCCTGTCGACCAAGCGAAGCATACGAAAAAACTCGACGTAATCGCAAGCCGAGTTATAGCAAGCAGCATTGGGGGGAACTCACTCACTAGAATAGCGCCAAACACGAAATTACTGCCCCAAACCGTAACACAAAAAACTAACCATGCGTATGAACGCAGCATGTCCAAGTTCCCTCTTCCGCTTCTAATCTTACCGTATCCCACCATCATACATTCGAATGGTTGGGATGGCGAAAGGCTTATTCTGCTTCGAGGAGTGATTCCAGTCGGTTTACCTCACAAACTCGCCCCTATTCTAGTCGGTTCTCACGTTCTTCCACTTCCGGCAATTTAGGCATTTTATTGTGCGCAATCGACTCCAGGAATAGCTTTACAATGCCTTGTATCGGCTTATCCTTCAATGTAATCAGGTCATAGCTGCGATGGATTTCAGCAATCTCTGGAACTGCCACCGTGACCAGTTTTCCTGCCTCAACTTCTTTTTTGACGGATAGATGGGGAAGGATTGCGATGCCCGTTCGATTTTTGACCAATTCAATCATGGCTTCTATGCTATCGATTTCCATAAAAGCCTTCGGCTGCAGCCCTCGGCGTACGAACGCCTCTGCAATTAACTTCCAATCCTCCGTGCCTCTAATGAACATGATCAGCTTTTCCCCGCTCAGCTCGTCAAGTGTTAATCCTTCTCTCCCTGCAAGCGCGTGTCCAGGATATACAGTGACCGTCATAGCGTCATCTAACAGGCGAACAGCATGAATATCAGGATGTCGAATCGAGCGAACAATGCCCACATGCGCCTCATGACGCAGGATCATGTCCAACACCTGATGGGAATGGCCCGTCGAGATCGATAGTCGAACCTTGGGGTATCTGCTGCAAAAAGCATATAAATAATCCGGCATCAAATGATTCGCAGCATAAATCGCAGTTCCGATCTGCAGCGAGCCTTCCACCTGATCGTTCAACTGTTGAATGGCAAGTCTCCCCTCCGCCAACTGGTTAATTATCGTTTCTGCATAGGGCAAAAAGGCTTGACCTGCTTCGGTCAGCCTTATACTTTTACCAGCACGCTCGAACAACAGACTGCCAAGCTCGTTCTCCAACTGTTGAATGCGTGAGCTTACGGAAGGTTGGGTAAGAAATAAAAGCTCGCCTGCCCGGCTGAAATTACCTGTGCGAGCTACATACAAATAAGCCTCAATTTGTTGAATGTTCATAGGGGGTTATGGACCTCATCATATTCTCTCTTACACTTTCGATTCAATTATATGAAAATCCTCTATATCAACTTAAAAAACAAGCCAACCAATGTATGATCTTTTATGCAGGTTGAAGCTCACGATAAGATTGCTGCAGCGAAAGGGAATCGGCCACTGCTCTATAGGTCAAATATCCACCATGCACATTCAATCCCGCTCCGAACAAGCTGTTGCTCCTCAGGGCGTCAAGCCCGTTAGCGGCCAGCTCTAACACATAAGGAAGAGTCACATTCGTAAGCGCCATTGTTGAAGTCCGCGCGACCGCTGCCGGCATATTCGCTACCGCATAATGAATGACTCCATGCTTCTCATATACAGGGTTATCGTGTGTGGTCGCATGATCCACTGTCGCAATAGAGCCTCCCTGATCGACAGCCACATCCACGATAACCGAACCTCGCTCCATACCGCGTACGGTATCCTCATCTATTAGCTTAGGTGCCTTAGAACCAGGTACTAGCACAGCTCCAATGAGCAGGTCCGACTGCACCGCTGCTGCCTGCAAATTCCATGGATGCGCCATTAGTGTCTTGACTCTCCCTTTGAAAAGATCATCCAGCTGTCTGAGACGATCTGCCGATATATCCAGAATCGTTACGTCCATCCCTAAGCCTAATGCCACCCGCGCTGCATTCAGACCGACGATGCCTCCACCCACAACTGATGCTCTAGCAGCGCCAACACCTGGTACTCCTGCTGGCAGAATCCCCTTCCCGCCGACAAAGTTCAACAAATAATAAGCTCCCACTTGAGCCGCCATGCGACCCGCAACCTCACTCATCGGTGTAAGCAGAGGCAGCATTCCTGCACGATTCAGCACCGTCTCATAAGCGATTGCGGTCATCCCGCTGTGGATAAGCGCATCTGTAAGCTTCGGATCCGCCGCTAAGTGCAAATAGGTGAACAGCATGCTGCCTGCACGGAAGTATTCGTATTCCTGCTCTACAGGCTCCTTCACCTTCAGGATTAGATCCGCTCCACTCCAAACCTCCTGAGGATGCCCGACGATCCTGCAACCCGCAGCGATATAAGCCTCATCTGCGAATCCGCTCTTCTCACCCGCACCTTTTTCCACCCAGACCTGGTGACCCGCCCGCGTAAGCATCTTCGCTCCGCCTGGAATAAGCGCTACTCTAGCTTCGTTCTTCTTGACTTCCACTGGAACCCCAATAATCATTGTAAGCCCTCCTATGTAACTCTCTCGATCAGTAGCTTATCATTACCCCAAGTTGTATAGCGAATAGATAAATGCCATATCCTGTATGGCTTTTATCTATAGCTTACACGTGCTGGCACCTTCAGGAGGAGAGTAGAGGCGCGGCACGAAATTTCAGCAACAGCGTATTCGGTCTCCGCAAAGACTTAAGCTCCTAACTAAAAAGACCCCGCTTCAGCAGCAGGGTCTCCTTCACTTACAACATCGCCTTCACCAATCCAAGTAAATTATCGAAGGCTTCATATATTTTCTTTGTCTCTTCCGGGCTGGCTAACAGCTTCTTCAAACGGTCCGGTTCGATATCCATGATCTCTTTGAAGTTATTCTTCACCTTATCCATTAATGTGTTGAACTTATCCACATTCATGGTTGAACCGTACACATTATTCTTCTTGGCATACTCAACGAACATCTGTTCCAACTCGGGGCTGCTGAACTTCAAGCTTACTTCACGTTTATTCCCGTTACCATCGCTCACATAGAACAAACCTGAACGGTTGCTTCCCGAGAGAGCCTTCAAACTAAACTTGAGTTTGTTATTGCCTGAACCAAATTCAAATTCATAGTTAGGGCGGAACAGATTACGCAGTTTCTTGGAGAATCCTAAATCGGAAGGACTTCCGCTACCAATTCCATTGCCGTTGCCATTGCCATTGCCATTCCCGTTACCATTTCCATTTCCATTTCCATTACCATTGCCATTGCCATTGCCATTTCCATTGCCGTTCCCATTTCCATTTCCATTACCGTTTCCATTCCCATTGCCATTTCCGTTCCCGTTCCCGTTACCATTGCCATTGCCATTTCCATTGCCTGGACCAGGTATAACTCGATTATTCCAATTTGTTATTTGCTCCTGAATGGAATCCCACAGTTGATCCATCTTCTGCGTAATAACATCCCCAGCTAAAGCACTGTATTTCCGCTGAACCCCAGTCAAGGATTCACTTAATCTGTCACTCAAACCAGAGTTAAATTCTCCTCGGACATTGGTAGTCCATTGGTTCAAATCATTCCGGTAAGCCAGCTTCTCCTGGTCGGAAATCCGGTCAGGATCTTGTTGGATAGCCGCCTTTATTTCATCGAAATAATCTTTCACATCCAACTGCAGCCCTGTACTCCACTCATTAAGGAAGCCCGCCGCCTGTTGATCCCCGGCATTACGGAAGTTAATAGACTCCCCGACAAACTGAGTTAAAGCAGCCTGGACCGTGCTCATGTTACTATCAGCCTGTTGCTGTAAGGTATTGCGGAATCCAGCGGGTCCAGATGCAAGAGCACTCGCAGCCTGCTGCTTCTGGGTTCCTAACCAGCTAGTGATTTGACCCGTATATCCTTGCTTCTCTTGATCAGAAATGACGTCTGAATCATTGAATATAGCTGCATTAATGGAGTCGAGCACATTCGATGAGGAATCGCCTAAGGCATTGTCCCATTGGTTGAATGCTTGACGAGTCTGATCGACCAAAGCAGTGTAGGCACTAACTGCAGATTGGACTGAGGTCCTATATGCATCTTGTAATTCACTTAGCTTATCACCGGATAATTCCAATAAGCTTCCACGAATACCAGTAGGAACATTCTGCAAACGATTAGTAAGCTGGGTCTGATTCGCTGTAGACCAATCCATTACCCACTTATCGAAATCCTGCAGATCTTGCTGGGATACAACTCCATCCGCATCGGCCGACAATTGCTGATTAACTCGTTGCAATAGATCACTGGTGTTACCTACGTTATTGTTCCACTCTTGATATACTGCACGCGCAACACCTGAAGCTGCCGTATGCGCTGCAACTTCTGCACGAACGTCAACCCATAGATTATCAGCTAGGTTATCTAAGGCCTTGTTCGCTCTGCCTAAAAGCCTTTGTGTAATATCCCGTCCTGAATCTCGAAGTTGGTCTGAAAGGTCATCATATTTAGCCTCTATCCAGTCATTTAGTTGAGTACGAATAGTGGATAACCCGTCTTCACTAATTTCAGTAGGCGATGCATCGATCAAATTCTTCACACTGTCCAGATATTGGCCACCAGCTGATAGTAGGGAATCTCTCCAGTCTCTGAAGATCTCTCTTGCCTCAGAAGAAGGGGTCGGGCGTTCCGGACGATCTGGTCGATCTGGTCGATCTGGACCATCTGGGCCATTTGGATCGTCCGGGCGATCTGGATCGTCTGGTCGGTCTGGTCGATCTGGTCGATCCGGTCTGTCTGGGCGGTCTGGTCGATCCGGTCTGTCTGGGCGGTCTGGTCGATCCGGTCTGTCCGGGCGGTCTGGTCGGTCTGGTCTGTCCGGGCGGTCTGGACGGTCTGGACGGTCTGGACGATTTGGTTTGTCCGGTCTATCCGGTCTATCAGGTCTATCAGGTCTATCCGGTCTGTCGGGACGATCCGGGCGATTTGGTTTGTTTGGTTTGTCTGGTCTGTCTGGGCGATCCTGACGGTTTGTTTTGTCCGGTCTGTCTGGGCGATCCGGTCGATCTAGTTTGTCCGGTTTGTCTTGTTTCTCCGGCTTGGCCTTCTGGACTACAGAGGAAGAAAGCGCAGCTGCTGCTGCATTGCGGTGGCTGCTCTTAATGTATACGGCAGCTAATGTATAGTCTGGTTTGGCAATTGGTGGTGTTTGCGGTCCGTGATGTCGCTTAAGCTTCTCCTTTAGCACTCCATGTGAAATCATATTGGCATTAGAAGAAGCTGAAAATGGGGATGACGATGAGGGCAAAATCATTGCGGTTCCTCCTTGAATCAAGTTAAATCATACACGTTACGTAGTTGTCCGGACAAAGAAAAGACCGCCTTTTCAGTCCAGCAAAAAGTACGGTCGGTTGCATCACTGACTCCTCATGTCCCAGATGCCCAATTACAAGACATGAATCATAGTCCCCGATATGTTATTGCTTCTATATTATCACGATCAACCAGGTACTTACCAGCCTATTTTTGGTAAAATTGACCTAAAATAAAAGATTTACAAAACTATAAAATAGTTCTATTTGACTATTCCTTGATCATAATGGAGTTGGCGGCTGTAACGCTGCGATTAACGTTTTCTTCCGTGCTAACCGCATCATTCATTTTTATTGTGATCGTATATGTTATGTTGTTCCGATTGAATACGTACTCTGTCTGTGTATAAGGGGCTTTCTTCAAGTTATAACGGATGGATACTTTCTTGCCTTCACCTGAATAGGTGGAATCATCAGTAATCTCATACGTAAACTCCTTGTCGTTCTCGTTGCTCTTCTTATGTCCCTCTTCAAGCTTCTTGACAACATTCTCAACAGTCAATTTATCATTTGCTTCTACAGATACCATACCGCCGTAGAAGGTAAAAGCCATCCTTGGACTATCCTTCGTGATAAAATCGCTATAAGAATACCAGGTTTCTGGAATTTGAATGGAATATTTGAACTTCTCATTCGTATATTTGATTGTTTTGTTTTTATCTGTTATGTCATCTTCATCCTGGATAAAGCCCAGGTTCGTATTCATATCTTCTTTGTTCACTTTTATAGACTTGATAATTCCTGCGATTAGTTTGGTTACTTCCTCATCATCAGTATCATTCTTGAAGCCTACATTAATCTCGTATTTATACTTGTCCTTGATCAAATAAATTCTTTCTTCTGATTCCCACTCGTCGCCGCCCATCTTCGAAGCGAATCGAATCTTTCTGATCACAACACCGTCTGTAGTAAATTCTTCCCAATTACCGATCTGTCGGTAGTCCGCAACAAATCTATCTTTGAATTGCTGCTCTTCACGGACCGTCCAGTCTGCCAAAGTCTCTCCAGAGGAAGCTGATGTGACATACACTTCTACATGCTGGTCATAATCTTCATTGGAATAAGAAAGCTCGCTGGAATATTCATTTCCTGACCAACCGGAAGGAAGCTCGAAGGATAAGCCGTATTCATTCGTAAATACAGCATCTCCATCTTTATATATCGAGATATCCTTAAGTGAGGTGTCTTTGGCGTCAAAGCTCAATGTAAAGCTATCCAACAAATCATTATAGAAATTATGCTTCACCTTGTTCTTGTAATTCTCTTCGTTCTCCACGATCAGAGTTATGTGATAGATTTTGTCACCCTTCAAGAAAGCACGGACTTGGTAATAGTTTTTACTGTTCGATTGGCCTACCAGTTTGGCATATGAGTACGGCTTTTGCTCAATATATCGCTTTTCGAGAATCGAATCATCGAAGTCATTAGTCAACTTGCGCAGCAATCCCTTTACGGATAAATCTTCACTTTGCTCCTCATCAACCGAGATACTGATCATGAACTCCCCTTTGGCATCACCGAAGATCACACGATCCCCTTCATCAGTCTGCATGCTCTTCACAAGCCCGGCGGGATACTTCATCGACCATCCATAATGGCTGTCCCCGATATGAGTTTTGCCTTGGTCATTGTCAATATAAGATCCATCGGAATCCTGCGTCCACTGGGATGCAGACTCTGTATCTTCTTCTAATACTACACTGCGCACGACCGTCTGTCCGTCAGACTGCATCGTGATCCGTATTGTATCCTTAGGCAAATATTTCTTCATAAATTCATTATATTCAACTAATGTTGTAATCGATGATTGATCGATGGATACGATCGCGTCGCCTTGCTTGATACCTGCTTTTGCTGCCGGAGAATCCGGATCGACATAGGAGACCTTAAGGCCTTCCTTGGCCGGAAGACCGACTACGGCTTCCCAGCTCTCCTCGAGCTCTATACCCATATAAGGGCGCAACACTTTTCCATATTTCTCAAAGTGCTCTAATACGTATTGAACCGTGTTCACCGGAATAGCGAAGCCCATGCTCTCCACAGAATAGTCAACGAACTTCAAGGAATTGATACCAACCACTTTTCCCTGCATATTCACTAACGCTCCACCGCTGTTACCCGGGTTAATTGCCGCATCTGTCTGCAATAATTGATACTTGGACTCAACCGAACGGTCAATGCCGCTAATAATGCCCAGCGTGACGGAGTTACGTAGCGCGAATGAGATCGGGGTGCCAATCGCCATAACGGTCTCCCCTACTCGAATATCGCTAGGAGCAGCGAAGGTAGCGGTCGGCAACGCGAACGCTTCAATCTTGATAAGCGCTAGATCGCTTTCCTCGTCGAAATGAGTAGTTTTACCTGGATATGTCTTCCCATCGGAAGTAACCACCACAATATTCTTCATCCCTTTGACAACATGCGCATTCGTAAGAATAACTCCGTTAGCCTTCACAATGACACCTGTACCGTGTGCCAGGTTGAATCTATCATTCTCTGTTTCCTTATCGTCGCTAGGCTTGCCGATAATCGCCACAACGCTTGGAGATACTCTCTCAATAATCTTAGGTATTTCTGAATCTGCACCATAAGCAGCATTTGTTGTGAAGCCGCTTGAAAGTAACCCTGCTAGCAGGCAAATCACTACCATCCAACTTAATTTCCATCCTCGGTTACTCCGCGTCATCTGTTCGTTACTTCCTCTCGACTATGTAAAATGAGTAATATTCTCTCTGAATCTACCATAATGTGGAGAAGCAAACAATGTTAATTTTGACACATAAATCAAATGGCTTAATGAGCTGGTTTACAATTAAAACTGGGAGTCCTATATTAGAAAAATGACACCTTTTTTGAACAATTGGCTATGCTAGATGGAGAAGTTTGAATTAGGAGGTATCTACATGAAAGACATAGATTCGAAATGGATGAAGCAAGCGATGGAATTGGCTTATCAAAATGCGGAAAGCGGAAACGGAGGTCCATTCGGCTGTATTATAGTGAAGGGCGATGCGATTATTGCTCGAGGCGTGAATGCGGTGACCACACTCGGCGACCCGACCGCCCATGCGGAAGTGCAGGCCATACGGGAGGCTTGCAAGCAATTGGGCAGCTTCCAATTGGAGGGCTGCGATATTTATACGAGCTGCGAGCCGTGCCCCATGTGTCTAGGTGCTATATATTGGGCTCGACCGCGAGCTGTGTATTATGGGTACACCCGCGATGAAGCGGCTGCTGTCGGCTTCGATGATTCGTTCATCTACGATGAGATCTCTACACCTGTCGAAGAGCGGCGAATCCCAATGATTCAGGTGAAGCATGAAGACGGCAGACCGGATGCTGAAGGTCCTTTTGCACTGTGGAGCCAGATGGAAGAAAAAGTCGAGTATTAGGCATGTGCCCTGTTTCAAATGTTTAACATCTGTTTATATAAGCATTAAGGGCGAAAGACGTCTATTTGGACCCCCCACAATTCGTCATAGACGTTCGAACAATATAAATACAACGTCCTCTATGCGTAAAAGACATCCGTTACTCAGCCCGTAGGTTACCCTACAAAGTAAAGCAAATCGCTAAGCTTTGCAGGGGGATTCAACAATCTGATTAAGGTGGTGTTCGTAATGGAATTGGCGATTGTAGTAATAGTTGCCGCGCTTATCATCGCAGGTCTAGTGATGCGAAGCCGAAATTGGAAGACAATGCTCGCAGGTAACGGAAGTACGGCTGACGAAGTTCATGCCAAATACGCGTATCTGAAAGCGAACCAAGTGAAATGCAAGCTGAAAACGGAAGAAAGCCCGACAATGGGGGCCGTCCAGGGTGGCGGGGCTTATACGGATGGCACGCAAAACGTAAGATTGAATGTGCATAAGAAGGATATTGATCGAGCGACGGAGCTTCTGGAAATTTATGATAAGGAAGCCGAGCTCTCGCTGAATGGACTGTAATAGACATGGTGAATAACCTGGCGGAATCCGCCAGGTCATTTTTTTGCGGGTTTGTGCAATTCACTTGGATGATGCTTGTGCAAAAGCTTGTAAAAAAGAACTAACCGGCTGAGCCCCTGTTAAGGCATATTTACCTGCCAGCACGAAGAAAGGAACACCTGTAATCCCTACCTGCCGCCCGAAATTCAAATCTTCCTCAACCTGCTCGAGACCTTCGCCGCGCTCTACTTGTGCCCGCAATGTGTCTGCATTTCCTCCTGCTTCTACAGCCAGCTCCAATAACACTTCCAACTGACCAATGTCTTTTCCCTCTTCGAAGTAAGCGCGGTTTACTGCCTCTACGTAATTCGTTCTGCCCGCTTCCGGCATTAGGGTAATGATTTGATGAGACAATATAGTATTCGGCATAACCTGCACCTTATCAAAATCAAACTTTACGCCTGCATTTGCTCCAGCCTGTACCACTTGACCGAACAATTGCGGCAAGTCGGCTCGTCCGTTGAATTTTTTCGTCATGGTCTCTTTGAAAGGCAATCCTTCCTTCGGCGTTGTCGGATCGAGTTGAAACGCTCTCCATTGTATTTCAACTGGCTGCCCCCACTCCTTCAAAGCTTTAAACAGATGCTCCTTGCCAATTCTGCACCATGGACAGACCGTATCGTGGAATACTTGTATTTGCATTGCAGTTCCTCCTCTGTGTTACGATAATTATAAATATTTGTATAGTAACTTATTAAACGTTCGTTCATCTATTATAGTTTACCCCAAAACAAGATAATAGTCCAAGACATAATATGTGAAACGTTTCAGCCTTTTAATGCGTATGTTCCTTAAGAGCAGGGTAACCTAGCTTCATTCAACCTGCCAATTGGAGGTACTCTATGTTTCAGAGAGACTATATGATGCGAATGATCGAGCAGATCTCCCAAATGGTCGGAACACTGCTTGGTTTTAAACAGAACCGCGAGCCTAAGGAAGCCCTTTTTTATATTGATGAATTTTTCAAAAAAATGTTCGGCCTCAATTCCAAGCTGTTGAACAGCCTATCGGATAGTGCTCTTCTTGACCTTTTGCGGCAGGGGAACGACGGAGGCAATGACAAAATTCTTCTTGCGGCGACTCTATTCAAGGAAGAGGGTGATTTCTTTCTGATGCTGGGTGATTTCAACGGAGCTTATAATCGCCACTCAAGAGCCCTATACTTGTATCTGACGATTGTTCTCGACGAGCCTGAACGTAATTACCATGAAGAGATCGAAATTGTCCTTGAGGCGCTCCGTCCTTACGCGCTCAACCCCTCCATCCGCAACCTGCTGTGGCGTTATCATCTGGAGGGCGGCCGTTATGCTGAAGCTGAGAATGGGCTGTTCCAACTAATTGATGACGGACATGGCGACTCACAACTATTGGACGATGCCATCGTCAGCTACAAGAAACTGCTTCAGCTAGATGATGAAGAGCTGCTGGCTGGCGGTTTGTCGTTGCAAGAGGTTGAGGAGGCGATTGAACAGTTAGAGGTCAAGCGCGGACAATAAGGATCAGCAATGTTCAAAAAACGCCCCTGCTGAGGAGCGTCTCTTGTACTTGGCCTACAAGAAGCAGTCTTGACCAACGGCTATGAGCGTTATAGCTGCGACAGATTCTCCTTGTCCTCTTCCAGGCTCTCCCTGGCTTGGTCGACAGGAGTTTGATTCATGCTAACAGTAGTGGCTGACTCCAACGCATGCTCCGCTTTTTCAATAGCATTGTGAGCTTGCTGAACTGTAATAGGTGTGGGATGAGATAGAGCTTGAGTTGTCGCCTTGTGTGCTGTTTCTACTGAGTTTTGTGCTTGAGAGGTCTGGCTTTGCCTTTGGAGGCTTGAATTATGGTCATGCTTAGCCATTCGGATACCTACTTTCTGGAGTATGTCATAACGTCCTTAATATGGGATGAGGCCTAATATTTTATTCAAAACAACCCCAACTGCTCCGGAGGAGGCTCCGGCAAATCAGGGTGCGGCAAACCCAGCATGTCCATGAGCTCCAGCGCATTCATAGCGGCATCCCCGCCAGAGTTGTTGTTGAAGATCACGCATACCTCCTCTGAGCCTTGCTCGAGCACCCGCAAACGTTCCGCCCACTCCGCCAGCTCTTCAACACTGTAGCGATACAAGTAACGCACTTCAAACCAGTTCTGACCTGGCTTGCTGGTCCAACCGTCCACATTGCGACCATGAAACCGCACCATCGTGACCTCCGGGTGAGTCACATGCATCACAATCGGTACGGAACCCGCGCCCGCTTGCGGCTCATCGCACACACTATGCATCCATCCTGCGTCTTCCATGAACGACAGCGTTTTCTGCCGAAACTCGGCTTTGAACCAAGACTGATGCCGAAACTCCAATGCCACCGGTATGTCTCCCATTCTTTCCTTGGCGTCGCGCAGCACAGCAACATTTTCCCGCGTGCAATCGAACCAAGGCGGATACTGGAACAATACGGTCTTAAGCTTACCTGCCTCAAGAACAGGACGAATAGATGCCAGGAATGCTTTGTACATCGTTTCTGTGCTATCGAAAGGGTTTTTGCCTCTTAGATGGCCGGTCATCCCTTGGTAAGCTTTTATAATAAAAGAAAATGTCTTTGGGGTATCGTTCACCCATTTGGCATAGCTTCGTTCCTGTTGGACCGCATAGAAAGAGCTATCCACTTCCACAATGTCAAAATATCGGCTGTACACACTAAGTCGGTCTTGATTATTCGGCCCTGGCAGATACAGATCCTTGTGGCCACCCCAGCCGGCCAACCCTATTCTAATCACTGATAACTCCCCGCTTTCCGGCTCTTCCTCCGCTCGAATACCCAGATGAACAATCCTAGAAAAGTTCCGCTCGCCAAGTAACCACCTACCACATCACTAGGGTAATGGACACCCAGATAAATACGGCTCACCCCGATGGTCAGTATAAACACCGAGCTTAACAATACTTGTAAAGATCTGCCCCAAGTCGAGGGGATATGCCGCCATAATAAGTAAGTTAGCGCCCCGTACAGAGCAAAGGCCGCCATCGAATGTCCGCTTGGGAAACTGTAGCCGGTGATTTCAATTAACCGATGCAAGGTGGGCCGATCTCTTTGGAACAACAGCTTTAACATTAGATTCAATATACCCGTCCCGCCGACAACAGCCACCAAAAAGATAAGCTCCTGACGGTGCTTCAACACTGCGTACAGAAAAATGCACAATAATAAGGTAAGCAGAGCAACCACGAAGCCGGAGCCGATTGTAGTAAAAAACTTCATAATAGAAGTCCAGCCCGGTGACTCCATACCTTGAACGGCGGAGATAACCCGTTCATCGAACTTCGCAATTCGCTTATTCCCTACCAGCATAACTACTGCGACAAAACCGACAGCTAACAACAAGCTGAGGGCGAGCACTCTTGTTAGTTGAAATTTTATGTTCATTCCATAGTCCCTTCTTCTTTTCGCTTGCAAGTACAGTTTTGCGTTAATAAAGTAGATTCGCTTTAGGGACGTAACTTTCCTTTTCTTCGGCGAGGGGATCTCTTTTGCATGGCCAGACTGTTTTCAGATAGAATAGTAAGGAATGATTCGCTCGCCATCAGAATGAAGGAGGAATTGAATATGCTTCCGTTTGTTTTTCATAACCCTACGAAGTTGATTTTTGGCGTTGGGCAGCTTCAGGCGCTTCCGAAATTGCTGTCCGCATACCCTTCTCGTGTTCTCCTGGTCTACGGCGGAGGAAGCATCAAGAGGAACGGGGTATACGATCAAGTCATCTCCAAGCTGCAGGAAAACGGCTCCACTTGGTTCGAGCTCTCTGGAGTAGAGCCCAATCCACGGTTGACTACGGTTCATCGCGGAGTAGAGATTTGCCGCAAGGAAGAGATCGGCTTCATTCTAGCTGTTGGCGGCGGAAGCGTGATCGACTGTGCGAAAGCAATCGCAGTTGGAGCCAAGTATGAGGGGGACGTATGGGATATTATTAGCCGTAAGGCTAGTGCGAGCGATGCTTTGCCATTAGGAACCGTACTGACCCTCGCCGCTACTGGTTCTGAGATGAACACAGCCTCCGTTATTACGAACTGGGAAACGCAAGAAAAGCTCGGTTGGGGACACCCGCTAGCTGCTCCAGCATTCTCTATTCTGGATCCAGCATTTACAGTAAGCGTCCCGCGAGATCAGACCATATATGGTTCAGTAGATATCATGTCTCATGTGTTTGAGAATTATTTCCACCATACTTCTTCAACTCCTATTCAGGATGGTTGGGCGGAGACGCTGCTTCGGACTGTGATTGATACGGCTCCTAAGCTCCTGGCCAAGTTGGATGATGTTGAAGCGCGGGAGACGATTCTGCTATCTGGTACCTTAGCGCTTAACGGTCTGCTGAACATGGGGGTCAGGGGTGATTGGGCCACTCATAATATTGAGCACGCCGTGTCTGCTGTGTACGATATCCCGCATGGGGGCGGGCTTGCTATTCTGTTCCCGAACTGGATGACTTATTGTCTCGATGAAAATGTTGCGAGGTTCAAGCAGCTTGCGATTAACGTGTTCGGAGTAGATCCGGCGGGGAAATCCGATCGTGCGGTTGCTGAGGAAGGCATTCAATCACTAAGGGCTTTCTGGACATCGATTGGAGCCCCTTCGAGGCTCGCCGATTATGGGATCGACGATAGTCAGCTAACGGTGATGGCTGATAAAACCGTAAAGTTCGGGCCATTCGGAAATTTCAAAAAGCTTCAGCACGAGGACGTCATGGCTATTTATAGGATGTCATTATGAGATATCGAAACTTGAAGATACGTCAAGTTTATCCAATAAAAAAAGGCTGCCGTTGGTCCCTTTAGACCGATTGCAGTCCTTTTTAAATCTCCGATAAGTTTCTCCTCCTACCAGAGCTCGGCCGCTGTTACGGAAACAGCCAAAGCTCCGGCTTTCAACCCTTCGTCAATCTCATTCTGGCTGCCTACCAGCCCTCCGGCGATAATTGGAAGCAAGGTCAGGTTCGTAATTTCCGCTATTATTCGCGGCATAATCCCCGGCATGACTTCGATCGCATCCGGTTGGCTTTGTTCTACCAACTCGACTCCCCGTAATACCGCATCATGGTCGATCAGGAATAGACGTTGGATTGTAAGTAGTCCCATTGCCTTAGAAGCTGTGATCAAGCTGCTCCTTGCAGAAATGATACCGGTCGGTCGAATATGCCGTGCCACGTAATCAACCCCGCTTTTGTCGGATGTGAACCCTTCAAAGAAATCCATATATATAAATACATGCTTGCCAGCTCGTTTCACCCGTTCGGACATTTCTAAAAGATTCAGTACAGATCCCATCAGTAAAAAGATGACATTCACTTTGCTCTGTATTGCTGCGTCCAAATCATTCTCCTTCTGGACGGCTGCAATCGTCTGGTGTTCCACGATATCGTTAATCGGATACATGGCGTTCCTCCAACTATAGGCTTCATTTATTATAACACGGAAATACAGTTTGGATCGAAAGGTCTATGGTCTTTCTACAGGTTTAGTATCTGGAGGAAAAAATGATTTTTAACTCATAACTAACTCCCAAATCGGCAGTAACTTCCATACAAATATGTAATTTTACGATAGATTTTCAGAATAATCTTCATTTTATAACCTAGCATTAACTCACAAACCATTTTTCGTCATGTACAGGTGTGTTTTATAGCAGAGTCCCTATATTGACTTACAAAGGCCTCGATTTTACACTATGTATACCGCTACAGACACTCATATATAGAGGGAGGCTATATCCGAATCGTACAGTGAACTCTAACCTGTTAAACAGCATCTAAGAGTACGTGTTGAGAAATGATTATGATTAAGAATGGGGTACCACAATGCGCAAACTATGTCACTGGTCTATCATTATCGCCATTTGCTTCATGTGCCTGCCAATGGGTGCACTGGCGGCAACATCCGCTTCGAACCTTTCTTTGAGAGCGGATACATTAATCGTTAACGAGGGCAGCAATCTTGAACTAACCTTAACAGCAAGCCAGGCATCCGACCTTTTTGGCATTGAATTCAGAGTGTTATATGATCCTGCGGTTCTGCGATTAAACAGTCAAAAGAATGATGACTATACAGCTTTCCCAAGCGAAGCGTCCAATGCGGATGCCGGAATTCTGTATATGTCTGCGATCGCTGCTTCCGTTGAAAGTTCTAATGCTATCGTTGCGAAGCTGTCATTTAATGCACTCAAACCGTCTCAGTCCACAGCAATTTCTATTGAGCCGATAAAAGGGGTTACCTCCGAGCGAACAAGTCGGGTCGTTGACGGACAAGTATACCCAGACTTAATTAAGAAACCGCTTACAGCAGATGCCCCCTTGCAGGTTCAAGTGCTGCCCCGTCAATCACCAGACGGATCTACCGGGAGCAGCCTGCCGCCTTCTTCTGAATTAGACAATATTGCGCAAGAAATCGATCCGATTAAGGCAGTTAATGCTCTGGTAGATTTGCTCAATCGGACAACAATCGTCGAACCACAAAAGAGGACTGAACTAAGTGCACTAGTACAACAAACCGCCCAAAAAATTCTGACTATATCTTCAGACACGGGGAGTGGGCAAGCCTTCCGTTTCGATGAAGGCGTTATTGCCTCTCAGCTTGAGCATTATGATAAGCTGCTAAAAACAGCTCAGGCTCTCGGAGTGATGGATACAGCACCTTCCGCAATCACCTTTGTATGGGCGGACCCCAACCTGCATGACTTGGAGTTTCCTAAGACTGTCTTATCTGCCCTTGATAAGAGCGGACTAGATATCTCCATCCAACGTGGAACACTTACGATGAATATCCCTACACAAACGTTGCTTGTATCGGATTCGGAACAAACAACACTCACGATGATCCCGAAGTCGCAGAGCGTGCGTCAATCCGATAGTGCAACCTTACGTCCGTTGGAGAGCTATGAATTCGAGTTACGCTCTTCAAGCGGTTCGAACAATCAAGCTAACGAATTTGTCCAGCCTATTGAAATTTATTGGTCGTATCCGGATGGCGCTGATTCCGATCTGCTTGGCGTGTACCTGTTCGACGAACAGTTGAATACTTGGGGTTATGTCCCAGGCCAACAACATCGGAAAAGCGGAGCCGTTCGCGTTAACCTGCCCCACTTCAGCACCTATGCTCTAATGGCATTTAGCCGTCATTACAGTGACCTAGCACAAACCTATTCGGAGGCGGTCCAGGCCATACAAGTGCTTAGCGCCCGCCATGTGCTGAATGGAGTAAGCGACACCGAGTTTGCTCCAGGGAAACCGATGACCAGGGCGGAATGGACAGCAATGGTTGTACGCGCTCTGGGCTGGACACTTCCCTCAGGCGCAAGCTCTGGCTTCCAGGATGTAACCGCTGACAAGTGGTACTCGGATGCCGTAATAATCGCACACAGTCGCGGTCTTGTAACCGGATACGAAGACGGAACCTTCCGGCCCGACCATCCGATTAAGCGCTCCGAGCTCGCTGTTATGTTGTCGAAGCTGCTGCCTGCATCCTCTGCGGTCAATGTCGATGCAACCTTCTTTAATGACCATGCTTCCATCCCTTCGTGGGCCGCCGATGCGGTATACAAAGCAAAGGCGCAAGGCTGGTTGAAGGGCGATGTGGGCAATCGCTATATCCCAGAGGGGTTGACAACGTGCGCCGATGCGGCGGTCGTGCTCGAGCGTATGTTAAACAGCTTGAACGAATAGCCATGTTTGGTTTCAACATTTCTTTATTGGAGGATTGATCACGTGATTAAAAAGAAACATTCAAAGCTCTGCCAACTTATTATGGGTATTGCAATACTGTTACTCATGACCTCATACGCATATCCGTCAACATCTATGGCTTCAACTGCATCACCGGTTGTTAATGCAGGCTTTGAAGAACCTGTTAACGGCACCCAAATTCCGGGCTGGTCGCTTTTTGGAACGCCCAATCCTGCCTCAGTTTCCTATAGTGTTACGAACGAGAAAGCGCACTCCGGCTCGAACAGCTTGAAAATCGTTGATAATAGCGGCTCTGATGGCATAGCTCTATGGTCCAATCAACTACGAGTCATACCAGGCGAATCGTACACCGGATCGGTGTGGATTAATATCGGACCAACCTTTAACGGAACACCTAACCGGGGGAGCTTTGTAATGCGCTTTTATGACAAGGATGACACCCGAGTCGGACCAGACACCGCAGTCGTCCATCACACCGGTACCTCCGCTTGGACCAAGCTGGCAACAACGGCTACAGCGCCGGCTACAGCTCATACGGTCCGTGTGCTGGCTTCCCTATCGAATTTATGGCAAACGAACGGCGCCTACTATGACGACTTCAACATAGAAGGAAACCTTTATGTTGAGGACATTCCGGCAGCCCAATCTTTAACCTTAAACGGCGCAGCAGCAGCAAGAATGAATCATCCTTATGAGGTCAAGCTGCAAGCGATTCAAGCCGCGAACCTGTACACCGTAAATGCCAGCGTATATTACGATGCCGCCCAATTCGAATTCGTCTCAGCAGCGGCAGCGCCTTCCTTTGGCGGATTGGTCACAAGCAAGGTAATTACGCCAGGCGAGTTGCAAGTCATTGCCACACAGCTAGGCGACCAATCTCTGACCGGCAATGTCGATATGGCAACCTTGACGTTCAACGCCTTACAGAAAACCAGCTCCACATCGATCCGGTTGGATAAAGCATCTACTGCCTTTAAGATCGATGCCGACTCTACTCATAAAGTGTATTCTTTTAATACCGATTCCATCTTATCCGTCCCCATACTTGGATCGATCGAGGATGTTAATGGAGACAGCCAGATCAATTTGGCCGATTTATTAGCGGTCGCTAACAAGGTCGGGACCCCTGTAACCGCAGAAACAGCCGGTTTTGACTTGAACAGTGATGGCACGATCGGAATTGCTGACCTTTCCCTTATATCCATGGCCATCCTGGGAGGCGATAATTAATGCGGAGTTCTTTTACTAAATGTTTATCTTTGCTTCTAGCCGGTGTACTGCTCGTATCTTCAATGCTTCTGTCCGGCGGACCCGCTCAAGCCAGAATTATGAAGGACGTCGGTCCAGCAAGTCCACTAGGGGATCCTATTCAGCAGGCCGCCTTGTTTGACAGCGTATACGGCAAGGAGAACGGTCATGATGTGCTCTACACGACTTCCTCAGGCACACCCGCTAAGTTCAATGTTGTGGATCTCACCACGAACACTTTGCTGCGAGCTATTCCGCTGCCGGTTGGCAACGCTGCTTGGACTCATGTCGTCGCTCCTGATGGAACGGTCTACATAGGCATTTCAGACGGGGGTACCTACTTATATCGGTATTTTCCGGAGACAGGTTCGGTTGTAAATCTCGGGCAGGCCGTAAACAATGCGAAATCGATCTGGGCGCTGACTGTCGACCAGGATGGGAATGTGTATGGCGGAACTTTCGATAGCGGAAAGGTATTCCAATACAATCCTGCAACGAACAGCTTTCGCGATTACGGTGTCATGATCGAGGGACGGGCTTATGTCCGATCTATCGCTTACAAAGACGGTAAGGTGTACGCCGGGATTGGAACCGTCGGAAATCTGGTAGAACTGGACGTAGTCAGCGGCGCGAAGACTATAATCCCGCTTAAGACCATTCAAGGACTCACCGAGTATCCTTTCGTTTATGGCTTGGATATTCGCGGCAATTACCTGTTTGCTTTCCTTAGCGGTGAGGGAGTATCCATGTACATCATTTATGATCTGGCCAACAAGACATGGCTGCCCGTTGAATATCCGGGTGCTTCCGGCTTGCATGTATCGCCAATTCATAATAATAAAGTGTATTTTCTGCAAAACAAGCAATTAATGGAGTTTGATTTGACGACCCAAAACTCCGTTTCTACCGGTCTCCCATCCACGTCCAGTTTGCGGAATTCAGCCTGGGTTCAGCCTGACGGAATTGCCAATCCGGTGCTTGCTACAATCGCATACGCAGGCAGTACTATCTTTTTCGATCTGGTTGCCGGTCGAGTTACTACCAAAGTACCTGTTGTTCAAGGCAGTTCCTTGTTGCTTCATGCTATAGAAAAAGGACCAGACGGCGTCCTCTACATGAGCGGATATATTGCGGCCACTGGCGCCAAATACAATCCTGCTGACGGACAGTTCTCTGTATTCTCGATAGGGCAAGCCGAAAGCATTGGGGTCCACGGGAACCTCGTATACTTCGGAGTGTACCCAAGTGGAGAAATCAGCGTCTACGACGTGACCAAGCCGCTGCAGAATAACGCAAGCTTGCCTGATCAGAATCCGCGTGTTCTATTTCACATCGGCAATGAACAGGATCGACCCTATGTGAATACGTTCGGGGACGGCAAAGCTTTCTTCGGCTCTATACCGGACTATGGAAAAATAGGTGGAGCTCTTACAATCTTCGATGAGTCCAATCCTTCCGGAACCCAAAAGGTGTATCGCAACATCGTACAAGGTCAAAGTATCGTCGGTCTCGCTTACCGCAATGGGCTCATTTACGGTTCTACCACGATTAAAGGCGGTTTGGACAGCACCACAACAGCAACTGAAGCCAAAATGTTCATTTGGGATGTGGCGAACGAGACAAAAATATATGAATGGACTCCGGTTATCCCAGGCACAACCGATAAGCCCATTATGATCAGCGGGCTCACCTTCGACTCGCAAGGTCTATTGTGGGCGACGGCAGACGGCAGCATGTTCGCCATAGATCCGACCACCAGGGAAATTGTCAAAAGCAAAGTGATCTTCAGCGGTGTAAAAAATTATGGAATGTGGCGTCCGATTCATAATCGTTTCTCGGATGACGGCCTCTTGTATAGTGATATTTACGGTAAAGTGGTCATTATTAATCCGAATACACTGGAACATCTTGATCTTGGCATTACCACCAGTTTGTTTACACTCGGGAATGACAGCAGCCTGTACTATGCCCAAGCTGGAACGCTGATGAAGCGAACCGTTACCGATGCGGTCTACGCCTCTCCAGGAGAATTAAAGCTTCAAGCCCCACAGACGGCTGCTGTGAGTTCTAAGTTTGAAGTCAAGATTAATATAGCAGACGCCCACCAGCTGTATGGGGCCGATCTCAAAATTACATTCGATCCTTCCAAAGTGGCTTTGAAAGAAATCAAAAGCGGTACAGCATTCGCTGACAATTCTTTCACGGATCATAGGATTCTTAACGAACAAGGTACGGCACGCACCCTTCTGACCCGAACCGGCCCGAATGGAGTCAATGGCGATGCGGATATTCTCACGCTTGTATTCGAGCCCAAGGCTAAAGGTTTCGCAGCCATCACGCTTAAAGCCGGATCATCCGTCGGTGGTGTGCATACGGCTACCAGCGGAATTCTGTACCCAACAACTGCGGATCAAACGGCTAATGTGTTTCTGAAAGAGACTGAAGATGTGAATTCGGATGGGGCAGTAAATGAATTCGACCTTATCGCGATTGCCAAACAGGTCGGCAAATCAAGCTTTAATCCAATCTACGACTTGAATGCAGATAACAAAGTAGATATATCTGATGTCTCCCTCGTCGCCTTAGCTTTATTCAAGTAATCTATTTCAAACGAAAAACCGCCAGGATATTTGTACTCCTGGCGGTTTTTCGTTCACCTCTTATTGCACCAATCGCGAAGCCCTCATTTCATTTAACAGTCCTTCAAGTTTATTGGCGATGCCTTCTTCCGATTCCAGCCCGGCCCAATAAAGCTTCACTTCAAGGATAATAGCGGACAGCATTTCCATTGTTACGTTCAAATCCGTATAAAATCGATAAGTCGGTACGATATCGCGGTGCATCTGATAATGGGACGGCCGAAACATCGTTTCACTGCCGATCCACTCAGCCGCTGGTTTTAATGCAGGTACACTTAGTGTACGTTGACGTAGCGACATCTGAGAGCGGTGAGAAACCATATAATCGATAAACGTCTGTGCCGCCTCCTGCTGCTCGAACTTGGAGCTAAGCCCTAATCCGATTGTAATCAACAGCGTGTGAGGAGTTTTGGCATACGGAAGCGGTGCAATATCATATTCAAATTGCGTTTTCTTAAACTCGTTCAAGCCGAAGTAAGTCGTCATAATCATGGACACCTTCTCCTGCAGGAACAGTTTCTCTGCATCCGCTTCTTCGTAAAATATCGGCATGCTGCTTTGTGTGAGTACCGTGTCCCTGCACAATCGAAGCCCCTCCATCCAAGGACTGTCCGCAAACCGAATCGGTTGATCGATCGGCGGGAGCTTCTCTCCGCTTTGCAGGAGAAAAACCGGCCATCGATTGCTGGAAAGAAGAGGGAAATAGAAACCATACCTCTGATTCGGAATCGCCAACAGCTCTGCAGCGCGCTTCAAATCTTCCCATGTCCAGCTGCTGTCCGGCTCCAAAAGCTCTTTCTCCCGAAAATGATCGCGATTATAACACAAGACAACTGGAGAGAACATAAAGGGCTGAACGAGGAGAGTGTCTTCATGGGTGAATGCCTTGTTCAAGTATGTATATATATTCGGATTGATCTTTTGCGGGGTAAGTAAATGAGCGGAGCCGTGCTCCAGAATTTTCCGGAAGTTCGGATAATTCACCGTTACTACATCAATCAGACCATTCTCTAACGCTTCTTGCGCACTTGTAAAATGTTCGAACATGATGGTCTGGATGCGGATATGCGGATATTCCTTGTGAAAAATCGTGATCAAATTGCCCAGATCTGCTTCTTCGATTGTCGATCTCTGACAACCGAACCGGATCGTAATCGAGTTCGTATCCGACACACCCGAGATTCGGTTGCCCACCTTTGGGATTTTTTCAATCAGCCCTTCACCAACTAGCACTTCCAAACATCGCCGGACGGATTTGTTGCTGAGACTATACAGCTTCCCTAACTCTCGCTCAGAGGGTAAATAGTCTCCTACCTTTCGTTTACCAGAGATGATTTCGTCCTGAATACTCCGGACCATCTCATCCATGCGTTTCGTTAACACCGCCCGGCTCGGTCTATTTGCCATTCCTGTTATCTACCTTTCCTTGCGATAGTATTGGAGTGACTACGATAGCGATGATCCCCCAAAAATAACAGGAAAGCGCCTTCTATTAAGGTAGGGAACACTCTCGCTTATTTCCTAAACTCCTTTCAAAGCGTATCACACTCTCTCCTCGGAGCCAAGCGTTCTGGCCTACTTTATACCGTTCACAGGTAACACGAAAAACCTATGGAAAAGGTCGCACAATAACCAATAACGAATCAGAGTCTGAATTGTATTGTCTGCTCTCAATCCAAAAAAGGATGGCACAGGTCCTAAGACCCTATTGCCATCCTTTTCTTGTATTCAACGTTATATTAGCAGTGCTCCAAGTAGCGTTGCTTCATGAGCTCCAATACTTCGTCACCCGGCTGATCCCAGATCGCTTTGTTGAAAATCTCAACCTCGATCGGGCCTGTGTAGCCGGCTTGCTCTACGGCGCTGCGAATGCGGCGCAGCTCGATGACGCCGTCGCCCATCATGCCGCGTCCAAGCAGCAGATCCGGCACGGGTACGATCCAATCGGACACGTGGAAGCCCAAGATGCGGCCATCCGCGCCTGCACGTGCGATCTGCGGGTACAGGTTCGGGTCCCACCAGACGTGGAACACATCCACTACGACGCCCACCTCATGCGCTGCATGCTGCTGTGCCAATGTATTGGCCTGCTCGAGCGTGTTGATGACGGAGCGCTCCGCGGCGTACATCGGGTGAAGCGGCTCGATGCCCAGCTTCACGCCGTGCTGCTGCGCGAACGGCACCAGCTGTGCGATGCCGTCGGCGACCATCGCCCGCGCGCCGTCAATGTCGCGGTCGGGCGCCGGCCCGCACACAAGCACGAGCACCTCCGCGCCCAGCTCGGCGGCCTCCTCCACCGCGCGGCGGTTGTCGTCGATGCGAGCTTGGCGCTCGGCAGCGGTCGCCGCGGGGAAGTAACCTCCGCGGCACAAGCTCGAGACGCGAAGTCCCGCGTCTTGCACCAGCTTGCGGCTCGCCGCCAGGCCAGCGTCTGCCACCTTGTCCCGCCACATGGCGATCCAAGGGACGCCTGCGCGAGCACAGCCATCTACAGCTTCGCTCATATTCCAACGGTTCGTTGTAATCTGATTCAAGCTGAGTCGTTCTATCGATTGAAAAGGTTGTGTCATTCGAATAAGTCTCCTTCCTACTCCTGCTCTTCCCGTATTCCCTATCCGCTCTAGTTCATGTCCGTCTTGCTGTTAAGCCCCAGCAAGCTTCAACACCAGACGCATCCGTTCTGTCGCGAGATCCGGATTCACCAGCAAGCCCGCTTGGTCGGCTAATACGAACAATTCGGACAGGTGAATCACCGAACGTTGACCCTCTGCTCCCCCAATCATGCGGAAATGAGATTGGTGACCGTTCAAGTAAGCCATGAAGACGATCCCGGTTTTGTAAGCATACGTAGGCTTTTGGAAAATGTGTCGAGACAAAGGAACCGTCTTCTCCAGAAGAGCGTCATAACGATTCACATCGCCGTTATCCAATGCATGAATGGCTGCAGCAGCGGCAGGTGCGATAGCATCAAAGATCCCAAGCAAAGCGTGGCTGTAGCCCTGCTCGTCGCCGCGAATCAATTCCGGATAGTTGAAATCATCACCCGTGTACATCTTCACACTGGCAGGAAGCTGACGACGCATCACAATTTCCTTGTCGGCATCAAGCAGCGAGATTTTGATGCCGTCTACTTTGTCAGCATGCGCGCGAATGACATCCAGACAAACATCCATAGCTGCATTTACATCTTTATGTCCCCAGTACCCAGCGAGCCCAGGATCGAACATATCGCCCAACCAATGCAGAATGACAGGCTCTTTCACTTGACTCAGAATTTTGCCATAAACGCGCACATAGTCTTCGGGTCCTTTAGCGCAAGCAGCAAGCGCACGGCTCGCCATCAGAATAATGCGTCCGCCTTGTTCTTCAACGAATGCACATTGCTCCTCATAAGCGGCCTCTACTTGTTCCAACGTAACTTTTGGACCCGGTACAAGATGGTCTGTACCCGCACCGGAAGCAATTCCGCCTCCGACTGCGCGAGCTTCTGCTGTAGAGCGGCGAATGAGTTCCTTCGCGCGCTCCCAGTTCAGTCCCATCCCGCGCTGCGCGGTGTCCATAGCTTCCGCTACAGACAATCCGAGCGACCACAGGTGTCGGCGGTAAGCCAAAGTGCCATCCCAATCTATCTGTCCATTGTTGATAGGATCCGTATCTGCGAATGGATCCGCCACAACGTGAGCAGCGGAGAAGGCAATCCGTGTCTTCAGCGGGGCTGCAGGCAATTCAATCGGGGCAGCTTGCCCCGGCGCATAAGTTAATCTTGTGCCGCCAGCTTGCGGCAAATACAAGGTGTTCGCCATAGTCATAAATCCTCCCTCTCGGAAATCTAATCGATCTCGCCCGATCTCAGGCTTACAGGCTCAATGCAGGAACGTCGATCCAACGGCGCTCTGCCCATGATTGCAGACCCAAGTCGGCAAGCTGAGTACCTTTTGCACCCTCCAGCAGATCCCAAGGGAACGGAGTATCGATGACTACATGCTTCAGGAACAATTCCCATTGTACTTTGAAGCCATTGTCATACACTTGGTTGCCCGGAACTTCTTGCCATTGCTCTTGGAATTTGAATGGATTCTCGATATCCGGGTTCCATGTCGGCTTAGGTGTGTGCACACGGTGCTGGGCTTTGCAATTCCGCAGGCCGGATACAGCACTGCCTTCTGTACCATCTACATGTATCGTCAACAGATCATCACGGTCTACGCGCACAGTCCAAGAGGAGTTGGCTTGAACTACAATGCCGCCTTCCAGTTCAAAGGTTGCATAAGCGGCATCGTCTGCTGTGCATGCATAACGCTCGCCCTTTTCATCCACGCGCTCGTCGATGTGAGTAACACCAAGGCAGGATACGGATTTCACTTCTCCGAAGAGATTGTCTAACACATAACGCCAGTGAGCGAACATATCTACGATGATACCGCCGCCATCTTCTTTTCGATAGTTCCATGAAGGACGTTGCCCCGGCTGCCAGTCGCCCTCGAATACCCAGTAACCGAACTCCATGCGTACGGAAAGGATTTGGCCGAAGAAACCGGAATCTACCAGACGCTTCATTTTCATCAGGCCCGGAAGGAATAATTTATCTTGAACTACACCGTTCTTCACGCCTGCTTCTCTTGCGAGACGAGCCAGCTCCATAGAGGATGCCAAGTCGGTAGCGGTCGGCTTCTCACAATAGATGTGCTTACCGGCAGCAATCGCTTTCTTCACATCAGCAGCGCGGCGAACCGTAGTCTGAGAGTCAAAATAAATCGAGTTGTACGGATCAGCAAGACAGCTGTCCAGGTCTGTGCTCCAACGGGTCAAACCATGCTTCTCAGCAAGATCCTGCAGCTTGTTCTCTTGACGTCCTACCAGGATTGGATCTGGCATAATAGTATCCCCGTTAGGCAGCGCCACTCCGCCTTGCTTGCGAATGGCCACGATGGAACGGATCAAGTGCTGATTGGTACCCATCCGACCTGTAACTCCGTTCATTATAATTCCGATTTGATGTACGCCCATTGTTCCTGTCTCCCTTGTATTTAGAATGAAATATCTTTTGTTGCCCTCATTGTATCCCGCCAGACCGTGCACGTCTTACTAATCCGAGAACTGTATTCTCAATTTAGGAAATGATCCTGCTAGGTTGCGGTTGACTTGTACACTTCAATAAAATGCTGGGCGGTTCGGGATAAATAGTGCTGTTTCAGCCATATTAATCCGGAAGAGGCCGTTAACTCGGCATCCGCAATGGGGTGAACTTGCACCTCATAGCCCTTGTGAAGCTTCAGCACAGCCTCTGGCACAATGGTAGAACCGAAGCCTGAAGCAACTAGCTCCATCAGAACATACATATCTGAACACTCACAGGCAATGTTAGGAGTCAACCCACGTCTTGCGAAGGTGTCCAGTATCAACTTGTACAATCCTAATCCTTCCGTGCTAGGCACGATCAGAGGCACTTGATGAATACGCTCCAGGGTTATTGCACTATGGTCCGGGACATCACTTCTATTAGAAGTAACATAATAAAAGGCTTCCGTTCTGAGCGGCCATAAATGAAAATCATTCAACTCCAAGGGCAATCGGATAATCGCAAGCTCAATCGCCCGTTCCCGTACTAATTTGCAGAGCTGTGCGGATTCATTTTGCTGGATTTTATAGGTGATGTTCGGATATTGACTCTGAAAACGAAGCAGCAGCTCTGGAAGCCGATCATTCGAAAGTGTATTAACTCCAATCGTGAGCTGCCCTCTCAGGCCGTTTCCTGTCTCTTGCACCTCCAACTGGGATTGCTCCATCATTCTCAAGATTGACAAGGCATGCTGGTAGAGCAGCTCACCTGCTTCTGTCAGCTTCAATTGCTTGCCCAACCTCTCCACCAGCTTCACACCTAGCTCCTGCTCCATTCCCCGTAACTGCTGGCTAAGCGGCGGCTGCGCGATGTGCAGTCTTCGGGCTGCTGCTGTGATTTGCCGTTCTTCTGCTATGGCTACAAAATATCTCAATTGACGAATATCCATGATTTGACACAACCTCTTCTATATGATAAAAGTATGCAAATTTAATGAAACTGATATTTTTCATATACTAAGATTCATGTTAGCATAAGAGGCAATGCTCGGAAACCAAGGAGTTGATCAAGGGTCATGAGAACTTATCCTATTATTGAAGCAGCAGAGCGCGGGGATCAGGTAGCGGTTCAACGGTATATTGCAGAAGGTGCAGATATTAATGTACAGGATACGCAAGGTCGAACCGCTATTATGGCGGCCACTTACGGAAACAAACTCGAGGTCGTTCGCGTACTGCTCGCAGCGGGGGCCGATTTGAACGTCCAGGATAATCGATTGGATAATCCCTTGCTCTTTGCAGGTGCCGCTGGCCTCCCAGCCATCATCAAGCTGTTGGTGGAGGCTGGCGCTGACACATCCATCACGAATCGCTATGGCGGTACTGCATTGATCCCGGCCTGTGAACGCGGGCATGTAGAAGCGGTGAGGACTCTGCTCACTTACTCTGATGTAAATGTGAATCATATCAATCGACTGGGCTGGACGGCTTTAATGGAAGCGATCGTATTGAGCGATGGAGGTCCGGATCATCAACGGATTGTCCAAATGCTTGTGGAGCACGGCGCGGATGTGAATATACCGGACAAAGATGGCATTCTACCTCTCAGGCATGCACGCCGACGAGGTTACAAGAGGGTAGAAGAAACTCTTTTACATGCAGCTGCAAGGGAATACTAGAATCTTCGACTGTCTTGAATGGAATGGAAAGGATGGGTCCAAGCATGACAACATACTGGTTAAAAAATGTACGTCTCGAAAGCGGATATCGGTACGAACATGGACGAATCGATGGAACGGATACCGAGATTTGCCACATCCGAATCGAAGGAGGTCGTATAGCTGAGATCCGGTCTGCCAACAACAGGCATATAGAAGAAGCTGAGCCAACCCAACAGTCTCTATCTCTGCAAACGCAATTGCCAAAGATAGATGCCCGGCATCTCCTCATGCTTCCGGCCTTCCGAGAGATGCATATTCATCTCGACAAAACCTACTACAGCGGCCCTTGGAAGGCTGTTAAGCCGATCCGGAGCATCTTCGACCGGATTCAGGAGGAGCAAGAGCTTCTGCCTCGGCAGCTCCCGTTCGTTCAGGAACGCGCGGAGCGCTTGCTTGACCTTGTGCTGGGTCATGGCTCCACTCATGTGCGCACCCATTGCAATATCGATCCAGTAGTTAAGCTGCAGAACTTGGAAGCGACGATGAGGGCCCTGGATACATTCAAGGGGAAAATTACACATGAGGTAGTTGCCTTCCCTCAGCACGGATTGCTGCGTTCTCAGGTCTTAACTGAGATGAAACAAGCCATGAAGCTTGGCGCTACCCATGTGGGTGCTGTCGATCCCGCAAGCGTTGACGGTGATATGGAGAAATCTTTGCAGACGATGATGGAGATCGCGGTTGAAGCGAATGCAGGAGTCGACATCCATGTGCATGACCGTGATCAAGCTGGCCTAGCCACCCTCACTCGACTCGTGGAATTAACGGAGGAAGCAGGTTGGCAAGGTCGGGTCACCATAAGCCATGGCTTCGCCCTGGCAACCGCTGCTTCTGGCGCTGTTAGCGAGCTTGCGGATCGCATCGCTTCCCTCGGCATAACTGTAGCTTCTACAGTACCCATCGGGGGCATGGTTATGCCGATTCCTTTGCTGCGCGACAAGGGAGTCCAAGTGGATCTTGGCAACGACAGCATCACGGATCATTGGTCGCCATTCGGCACAGGCGACTGCCTGGAGAAAGCGAAGCGGCTGGCGGAGCTGTATCGTTATTCCGATGAGCGCTCGTTGGCTCAATCGCTTGGGTTCATCACAGGCGGTGTCACCCCGCTTGGTCTAGATGGCCGCCGCGCCTGGCCTGCAGTCGGCGATGCCGCTGATGCCGTGTTCGTAGCAGCCAGCTGCTCAGCGGAAGCCGTAGCGCGGTTGTCCAAGCGTCAAGCGGTTATTGCACAGGGCGTCATCGTAGCGGGCGAGCTGTAATAATGAACCCTTCTAACCAACATCGCCTGTACTTGGGCCTGAACACGGTTCAATGGTTCATCTTCCTGCTCGCCAACTCCATCGCGATGCCCATCGTGATCGGACATGTGTTCCAGCTTCCCCAAGAGGAAGTATCTTCGCTCATGCAAAGAACCTTTTTCGTCGTCGGCATTAGCTCCTTCATACAGGGCTGGCTCGGTCACCGCTATCCCATTGCAGATGGGCCGGCGGGCTCGTGGGTGAGCGTTTTCGTCATCATGGCCGATATGGCGGTGCAGCAGGGCAATAGCTTAAGGGACACTTTACAGATTATTGAAGGAGCCTTGCTTGTAACAGGCGTACTGTTGTTCCTGCTTGGCGTGACAGGGCTGTTTCGCCGCATGTTATTCCTTTTCACACCTCTTGTTACGGGAACCTTTCTACTCTTGCTAGCCGTACAGCTTAGCGGTGTGTTTCTGGGAGGCATGCTAGGCATGTCCGGAGAACCCGTTAGGCTGGATGCTGGCGCAACGATCATAGCTGTGGGAGTTTTTCTGCTGGTCATTGTGTTGTCGGTTAAGGGGAAAGGTTGGCTCAGGAATTATGCAGTATTGGTTGGCATTGGCTTAGGGTGGTTAGCTTTTGCCCTATGGGGACCATCGTCAGGGATTGAATTGTTGACTGCTGCAGAAAGCAGCTTGATCCCATCCACATCTGCTTCCTGGTTTAAGTTGCCTGAAATTTACCCTTGGGGCATGCCGCATTGGAACATCGGGATTGTGGTGACTGGTGTGCTTTTCACCTTGATTCTAGTATCCAACACCATCGCAGCGATCCAGGCAGTGAGTCACGTTGTACCCGCGTCCGATGCGCCCAAGAAGCCTGAACAATCTTACAATCGCAGCAGCATGGCTGGCGGAGTTTCCCATGCGTTATCCTCTGCGTTTTCTACACTTGGCTTAGTCCCATTACCGGTGTCAGCGGGGTTCATCCGTTTGACCGCCGAGACGAGGAGAGCTCCTTTTCTAGCCGCATGTATGGTGTTATCTACAATCGCTCTATTCCCGGACCTTGTCCATCTATTGGCCTTACTGCCCGGACCCGTTGCAAATGCGGCCTTATTCGCTACTTTTGTGCAAATGATCGGCATCGCGTTTCAATCCATCCTGAAGGATCCGTTGGATCAACGTCTCCTTACAATACTCGGCGTGACGCTGTTGTTTGGAGTTGGCTTAATGTTTCAGCCCTCCACTGTGTTTCAAGGACTTCCCACAAGCTTTCAATATGTAAGCAGTAACGGGCTTCTGATTGGCACCATTATTGCGATCGTGCTCGAACAAATATGGAGGAAGCCATCTGCTTAAGGCAGGGCTTCCTCCATATTTGTTCAATAATAACTTTCTAGAAATGGTCCCGCACCGCAGGAACCGTCGCTTCATGCAGCCGGGCCTCCAGCTCCTGGGTATTGGCAGCAGCCGTTTCTTCCGACCAGTCGAAGTACTCCTTCATCCAACTAATAACCTGCACCTTCCACCGATTGACCCAGTGAATGTCAAAGTACAACGCGCCCGTTCTGCGAACGAAGAAGTCTACCGCCTTCACGGTCATCTCCCTCTCAATCGAATAGCTGAGCTCTGCTCGTACGGCCTCCTCGGGGAGCCGCTCCGTCCCGGCAGATGGTCTCAGCTTGCGTACACGCTCCAGCACCTCATCCACATTCGTGCCATAGCGGCGGACGAGCCGATCCGCATCTGCTTCGCTCAGTCCAAGGCGTTGAGCCTCCTCGCGCTTGGCGCTGACGAATGAGGCTAGCTTCACGGAGCCGCCCATATCCCCTCCGGAGATTGGCAGGTTCTTCGTACGGCTGGCCGGAATCGATGGAGATCCTTCTTTCTCTAGCAGTTCCACCGCTTGGTTCACGACGGCCTCGGCCATCTTACGGTACCCCGTCAGCTTGCCGCCAGCTATGGAGATTAATCCGGAATCCGATACTAGCACTTCGTCCCGTCTTGAGATCTCCGATGGATCCTTCCCCTCCTGATGGATCAAGGGCCGCAGTCCGGTCCAGCTGGACTCTACGTCCTCTGCTGTAAGCTTCATACTCGGGAACATACTATTGGCTGCATCAAGCAAATAGTTGCGATCCAGTATCGTTAATTGGGGATTCAACTTATCCCCGCTATAATTCGTATCGGTAGTACCTACATAGGTTTTCCCAGCCCGCGGAATGGCGAACACCATACGCCGATCAGGTGTATCGAAGTAGATCGCTTGGTGCAAAGGGAACCTTTTCTGATCGAACACCAGATGTACACCCTTGGTTAGATGCAGCGTTTTGCCGCGTTTGGAATCATCCTTCTCCCTCAAGGTATCCACCCAAGGACCTGTTGCATTAATGATCTTCTTCGCCCGAATCCGATAAGATTGGCCGCTCAGTTGATCATTTACAACGACTCCTATCAATTTCTTGTTCTCATACAGCAACTCTTCTACTTTTGTATAATTGACCGCCCGCGCGCCTAGTTCAACAGCTTTTTTCATAACTTCTATCGTTAGCCTGGCATCGTCCGTACGGTACTCGACATAATAGCCGCTCCCCTTCAGCCCCGTCTTCACCAGAAGCGGTTCACGTTTAAGTGTATCTTCTGTTCTCAGCATCTTCCTCCTCTCGCCCTTCTTCACACCAGCCAAGTAATCATAGAGCCTCAGGCCCCAAGAGGTAGAAAACTTGCCGAATGTCCCGCCCGCATAAATCGGCAGCAGCATCCATTCCGGTGTAGTCACATGCGGTCCGTTCTCGTACACAATGGCGCGTTCTTTGCCGACCTCAGCCACAATCTTGATCTCGAGCTGCTTCAGATACCGCAATCCGCCATGCACAAGCTTGGTAGAACGGCTCGACGTACCTGCCGCGTAATCCTGCATCTCCACAAGCGCCGGCTTCATCCCTCGGCTTGCTGCATCCAGTGCGATACCGGCACCCGTAATTCCTCCGCCAATAACCAGGATATCTTGCTCTTCTTCCGTCATTTTCTGCAACACATTTCTTCTATCTGTTCCCGCAAAAGATTGTCCCGTCATCTGGTTCCAGCTCCTCGTTATGCTTAGTTTATTGTATGCAAAAAAGAAGAAACCACTAACAAACCGTCTACGTGTTAGTAACCGTAAACGCTGTTGTGGTTTCTCCTGAATCTCCAACCGAAATATTAACTTATCTCAAATGATAGCACAGACTGCCGTTATTTAAAAGAGATAGCCGCCCGAACCGCCTTTTGCCAGCCTTCGTACAACGCTGTACGCTCGGCTTCCTCCATCAAGGGTTCGAAAGAACGATCGACTAGCCCTTGCCCCAGCGCAGCCAGCTCCTGCTGATCGCTCCAGTAACCAACCGCCAGCCCGGCCAAGTAAGCGGCTCCGAGAGCGGTCGTCTCTTGCGTAACAGGACGCTCCACCGGAACGCCGAGCATATCGCTCTGGAACTGCATCAAGAAGCTGTTCGACACGGCCCCGCCATCCACACGAAGCTTCTGCAGTGTAATCCCTGCATCCTCTTCCATGGCGCGGAGCACATCCCTCGTCTGATAAGCGAGTGATTCCAGCGTTGCGCGGACCAAATGCGCCTTAGTTGTTCCGCGTGTCAGGCCGAATACCGCTCCGCGAACATCGCTATCCCAGTATGGTGTCCCCAGGCCGACGAATGCAGGAACGATATATACACCGTCCGACGATTCAACCTGAAGCGCATAAGCCTCGCTATCGGATGCCGTTTCAATTACCTGCAGCCCGTCACGCAGCCATTGAATAGCGGATCCCGCCACGAAAATACTGCCTTCTAACGCGTACTCTACTTTACCGTTCAATCCCCATGCGATCGTAGTTAGCAAGCCCTGCTTAGATGGGATCGCCTCACTCCCTGTATGCATCAGCATGAAGCAGCCCGTGCCATACGTATTCTTGGCAAGACCAGGCTGGAAGCATAGCTGCCCGAACAAGGCAGCCTGTTGATCACCGGCCGCTCCTGCAATTGGCACATTCGCTCCTCCGCAATACTCCGCAGCCGTATGTCCGTACACCTCCGAGGAGGAGCGCACTTCCGGCAGCATAGAAGCTGGAATGTTCAGGATCTTCAGCAGCTCTTGATCCCATTGCAGCTCATGGATATTATACAGCAGTGTCCTCGAGGCATTCGAATAGTCTGTTACATGGACCGCTCCATTCGTTAACTTCCATATCAGCCACGTATCAATCGTACCGAACAACAGATCACCCGCTTCGGCTTGTTCACGAGCGCCTGCAACATGATCCAGAATCCATTTGACCTTCGTCCCGGAGAAATAAGCGTCCAGCCTCAGGCCAGTCTTGGCTGTGAACTCCTGCTCCAGTCCCTGCTCCTTCAATTGCTCGCAGATAGAAGCCGATTGTCTCGATTGCCATACGATGGCGTTGTAAACGGGGATTCCCGTGTAACGGTTCCATACCACCGTCGTCTCACGCTGATTCGTAATTCCGATGCCAGTAATCTGGGTGGGGGTTATATTAGTTTCCGAGAAAGTCTGATTGATTACATCCTGCACCGAGCGCCAAATCTCCTCAGCATCATGCTCAACCCAGCCTGGGTGAGGAAAATGCTGAGTGAATTCCTTTTGCGCAATATGCACAGTCTTTCCTTGTCGATCGAACACTAGCACCCTCGAGCTCGTCGTTCCTTGATCAATGGCTACTACGTATTTTTGTTCCACGTCCCATCCTCTCCATTCCCTTTTGTATCTATATGACAGAAGATCTTACTTATAATGAGGCCACAATTCCTTGTGCGAGGTAGTTACAGCAGATGCTCCGGCCTGCAAAGCACTCTCCACGTCACTAACGGTTCGAATCAACCCTCCGGCAAAAATAGGGATGCCCGTTCGTTCACTCACTTCAGCAATAATCGAGGGCATGATCCCTGGGAGCACCTCGATAATATCCGGTTTCGTTCTTTCCAGAAGGGTGTAGCTTTTCTCGAGCGCTCCAGAATCCAACAGGAACAGCCGTTGAATGGCGAGTATTCCATTCTGCTTAGCCTTGGTAATGACACCTGCTCTTGTAGAGATTAATCCAGCCGGCCGCACATTTTGACACAGAAATTCAGCAGCATACTCGTCATTTTTGAGCCCTTCCACCAGATCTACGTGCAGAAGCAGCTTTTTCTCATGGGATTTGGCCAGATCGACCAGGTGCTTCAACTGCCCTATATGACTGTCGAGCAGCACTATATATGTAAAGGAAGAGGACAGAAGCTTCTCCAGATCCTTCACTTTGCGAACCGCGGGCAGAATACTTTGATTATGGAAGACCATGGTAGCGACTCCGTTCCAATAAAGGATAGTTCGTTCTTGCGTCAATAAGAAAAAATCACATAAATTGCTTCCTGTTATGAACTCAACAAAAAGCAACCCATGTGAATCTCCCAATCTCCGTCACAAAGTATGAACTTGATCACATTGTAAGCGTCAGCAATGCGGAATGTCAATCTAATCTTCATCCCAAGTTTGTCTCTTGGGGCTTTTCTTGCTGCTTATAACCATACGATGAACAGTTAAACCCGATTCGGGAGTATAATAGATGAGTATACGATAGATGCACGGTGGGAATCTGTATGTATAGGTATTCGAATATAGTGTAGAAGAGGTTAAAAATGAGTGAGAAGCAGTTTACAGATTATCCGTTAAGTGAAGAAATCGTGAGGGCGTTGAATAGCTTGGGCTACGAGACACCAACAGAGGTTCAGACGGAAGTCATTCCGGTTGCGCTTGAGAAGAAGGATCTTGTTGTCAAATCGCAAACAGGCAGCGGCAAAACAGCTGCTTATGGTATACCGCTCTGCGAGCAAGTTGATTGGAACGAGAATAAGCCGCAAGCATTAATCCTGACGCCAACCCGTGAACTCGCGGTACAGGTCAACGAAGACATTACGAATATTGGGCGTTTTAAGCGACTCAAGGCGACCGCTCTTTATGGGAAACATCCTTTTCATATGCAAAAAGCAGAGTTAAAACAAAAAACACATATGGTCGTAGGTACGCCAGGACGTGTGCTGGACCATATTGAACGCGGCACGCTGCCGCTGCAGAAGATTGCCTATCTCGTTATTGACGAGGCGGATGAGATGCTGAATATGGGCTTTATTGAGCAAATGCAGTCAATCATTCAAGCGCTGCCTAGTGACAGGGTTACCATGTTGTTCTCCGCTACGTTTCCTGAAGATGTGGCCAAGCTGTCACGCAAGTATATGGACAATCCTGTTGAAATTGAGATCAAAGCGAGCGGAATTACAACGGCCACAATTGAACACTCTCTTATTCAGGTGATGGAGAAGGACAAGCTGGCGCTGCTTCAAGATCTGCTCATTGTTGAGAGTCCGGACAGCAGTATCATTTTCTGCCGTACGCAGGAGCATGTGGATCAATTATTCAGAGCAATGGCTGATCTCGGCTATCCATGTGATCGTATTCATGGCGGTATGGAGCAGGAAGAGCGATTCGAGGTGATGAATGCGTTCCGAAGGGGACAATTCCGCTACTTGATTGCGACAGATGTAGCCGCCAGGGGGATCGATATCACGAATATTACACATGTCATTAACTACGATATTCCGCTTGAGAAGGAAAGCTATGTGCATCGCACGGGTCGGACAGGACGGGCTGGCAAGACGGGTAAAGCGATTACTCTCGTCACGCCTAACGATGCCAAGCGATTGGCCGATATTGAAGCGTATATTGGATTTGCGATACCGAAAGTGAAGGCTCCCTCCGATGAGGCTGTTGATCGCCGTAGAGAAGATTTCGAACAGAAAATAAATGTTGGACCTGAATTGAAAAAAGATAAACGCGAGCAATTAAACAAGCAGATTATGAAGCTTAACTTCAATGGCGGCAAGAAGAAGAAGCTTAGAGCCGTAGACTTTGTCGGCACGATCGCTAAGCTTGACGGGGTAACCGCAGACGATATTGGGATTATTACGATTCTCGATCATGTGACGGATGTTGAGATTCTGAATGGCAAAGGACCGCTTGTGCTTGAAACCATGAAAAACACTACGGTAAAAGGCAAGCTGTTAAAGGTGCGCAGAGGCAATAAATAAAAGGGTGATTAGCATGAGCATAATTCGGATGGAGAATGTAACTAAGAAATATGAAGATACCTTGATTTTTCGTGATATTTACTTCCGGGTAAGCAAGGGGGAGCGGATCGGTCTGATCGGACGTAATGGTGCCGGCAAATCGACTGTTTTTAAGCTGATTCTGGGTAAAGAGGAACCTACTGCTGGAAAGGTGGAAGTAGACCCTCAGGTGAAGATGAGCTACTTCTCCCAATTCTCCGAATTGCAGGGACGGCTGTCTGTGCAGCAGGAATTGGAGCTTATCTTCGAGCAGGTTGCACGTATTGAACAAGAACTGAAGGAAGTCGGAGAAAAGCTGGGTCAAGTCATCGATGCTGACGAGATGGATGAACTGCTGGCACGGCAAGCAGAGCTCTTTGATCAAATGGAGCATTTGGATGGCTGGAATGTAGCTGTCGAAATCAACACCGTTCTTACCAAGCTGGGATTCGATGACAGATCGCGGAATCAACCGGTGGATGAATTGTCCGGGGGTTGGAGGAATCGCGCTGCACTAGCCAAAATCTTAATTGAGCAACCCGATGTCGTTTTGCTTGATGAGCCTACGAATTTCTTGGATTTGGAAGGTCTGGCCTGGCTGGAGCAGTGGCTGCACCGTTACAATGGGGCGATGATTCTAGTCTCGCATGATCGGCAATTTATTGACAGAGTCGTTACGCGAACGATTGAGATTGAGAACTATCATTTTCAAGAATACGAGGGTAATTATACCGATTACATCCGCAAAAAAAGGCTGCGTAAGAAAGAATTGGACCGGCAATTTGAATGGGAGGAAGAGCTGCTTATCATGGAGTCCGAAGCCATCGATAATCGCTCGCACAAGAAATCCTCGAAGGACCGAATCGCGCGCAAGCTGACGGATATGAAGAAACGGATTGAGCCTCATCCTGTGAACGTGCTTATTACCGATATTTATGATCAATTACGCTTTCCTGATAAGCTGTGTGAAGTGCGCCACATTGGACAGAAGTATGACGATCGAACGATATTCCACAATGTAAGCTTCGACATTCAGAAGGAAGATCGAATCGCGATCGTGGGCCCCAATGGAAGCGGGAAGTCGACACTGATTAAGGTGCTAACGGGACAGGAGCAACCGGATTCTGGTGAGGTTGTTTGGGAGCGAGGCGTCAGCTACGCTTACTTTAACCGAATGTGGGATGAGCTTGATCTGAAAGATACCGTTAGCCATGCGGTTAATATTTCGGGACTTGGTTTAAATGCGCCACGGAAAAAAGTGAACAAGTTTCTAGCAATGCTCCAATTCTCAGAGATAGACCTAAGTAAAGTCATCGGTAATCTATCCGGAGGGCAGCAAGCCCGAGTTGCTCTAGCCAAGTGTCTTCTCTCGGGGGCTGCCGTTATTATATTGGACGAGCCGACCAACCACCTTGATCTGACAAGCATACAGGTCATGGAGCAAGCCTTAATCCATTTTCCAGGAGCTGTCGTTACGGTAAGCCATGATAGATTCTTCATAGACAAGATAGCGACCCAAATGCTCACCTTCGACCCTGATCTGGGAATAAGCGTACAGAACGTCTAGGTGTTATTAACTTCATTTTATATTCTAGGGTCATGAGTGGATTTGTACGGCTATTGGATATCTATCAGTTACCTTTCTAGTTAATCTCGCATTCTCTATAGTAGCTTATAGGAAATCGAGGTGATTGATATGTCTGGCATAATAACTGATGTTGTAAAAATTGTGTTTAGACGCAGCAGAATAACTGGACGCAGAATTATCATAGCTGTCCGTATATTTGGCAGTGCTAGACCGTGTAACCGATTCTTATTCATCGGCAGACGTGTGTTTTTTGCTGAACGCTGTCTTTTGAGGAATGGATTCCGTATTGTGTCATCTAGACGGAATGTCCTGGTTTTTGTGCGAAAGTTAATTTTTTAAGCTGAAGCGGTAACCCGAAAATGGGTTACCGCTTTTTTTTGATCCGGGTGCCGCTGAGGTTTGCTTATTTTTTCCTCTTTTTATGCTAAAAAAAGGTCGGTTCCATAACTGTTCACCATATCTTGATCTGACAAGCATACAGGTCATGGAGCAAGCTTTAATCCATTTTCCGGGAGCTGTCGTTACGGTAAGCCATGATCGATTCTTCATAGACAAGATAGCGATCCAAATGCTCACGTTCGACCCTGATCTGGGAGTAAGCGTACAGAACATCTAGGTGATTGTTCCCTTCACTAGTGTCCTATTCCCGGCTGGCCGGGTAGTTTATCCTGGAATTTATCCGAGAATTATCCTGGCCAGTTCAGCTCCGCGTTGTCTGTAACGGCAAGATTTTATAACAAAGAGGAGTCGCTAAGACTCCTCTCAAATAAATTATTTCATTCTTTCTTTTTCAGAATCACTTAAACAATGGACACACCCTAGCAGATTCCCCTCGTTTGGAGGGGCCGAGCAGCGAACCGTGCCGCATCTCTTATTATCTCTCATAAGCTTGTATTAAAGCTTTCATATCGATTTTATCCATTTGGAGCATGGCTTCCATGACATTTTTCGCTTTCCCGGCATTCTTGTCAGCCAACAGTTCGCCCATTTTCGTGGGCACGATCTGCCACGACAGGCCGAATTTGTCCTTCAGCCAGCCGCACCGTCCGGGTTCCCCTCCGTCAGCAGTGAGTTTCTCCCACAAATCATCCACTTCTTCTTGCGTCCCGCAATTCACGAAAAACGAAACGGCCTCGTTAAACTTGAAATGGGGACCGGCGTTTAACGCCATGAACCTCTGGCCATCCAACTCGAAAGTCGCGGACATCAACGTACCTTTCGGAAAAGGTGCTCCTTCCCCGTAGCGGGTAACGTCCAACGTTTTCGCATTTTTGAAGACGGAGCTGTAGAAGGTAATGGCTTCTTCCGCGTTTTTATCGAACCACAAGAAGGGAGTAATTTTGTTTTGCATGATCTTTCATCTCCTAGTTATCCATAGATTTTTATAAAATTTTTCGCATTCTTCCGATCCTTTAATGATGAAGCGCGCCGATACTTGTTTCAAACTTGTCAAGCGACTGGTTCATGCCGATGACGGCGTACTCGGACATTTGGCCCAGCGTCCAGTCGTGTTCGGTGATCGTCAGTTCCGTCCGGGTGTCACCCTGAGCTTTAAATTCCATGACGAATTTGATCTCTTTCGGAAAATCCGGGGGCATGCCCACCTGAGCGGGATCTATCGGGTTTCCGTCCGCATCGGACAGGCTCTGCGTAAATTCAAGGCGTTCAAAGGGTACGATCTTCGTATAGACGCCGGTGGAGTAGTAGTCTTGCCCCCCTTGCTCTTGCGGCGCCCGCATGCAGAATACATATTTCCCGCCTTCGCGAAGATCGATTTCGCATCTCGATGAGGTATAGTGCGCCGGCCCCCACCACAGCGGGACCAGCTTGGGATCAGTCCAGCCTTTCCATACCCACTCGACCGGGATATCGAAGACGCGGGTGATGACGAGGTCTTGCTTGTTAGAATTTGGGTTCATCAGGGTTCCTCCTGCTTAGTTTGGGTCTCGGCGGCTTTTGCCATTTCTGCTTTCATGACAGCCTCGAATGTATCCAAGCGCCGACTCCATCGATGTCTCATGCTCTTGGACCATTCCTCGAATTGAACCATTGCATCAGTGTCGATCCGATAGATGCGTTGCTGCGCCCTCTTTTCCACTTGGATCAAATTCGCCTCAAGCAGGATCTTCAAATGTTGGGAGATCGCCTGCGGACTGACTTGAAATTGTTCGTGGATCTGAGATGCGGAGAACTCTTCATGATCAGCAAGCATCTCCAGAATACGGCGGCGTGTTGGATCAGCGAGCGCGGAAAATATATCATTAGGCATAAAGCTTTTTTCTTACCCCTCCTTCCTGCTTGCGGACGTTTCGTCGTTTCAATTCGTCGTGTATGGAGAAATTATCCTTGAACCTATATTAAATCATTTTCTTTATAAAGTAAATGCTTTAATATAAATATCAAAAAAAGCGCCAAGCATATACGCTGGCGCTTATACTACAAATCTCACTTCAATTGTCTCTGAAAAGTTATAACCATTTATGATACGGTTCACCGTATCATAAATAGCGGTAGTAACATCTCGGAACATCGCTAACAAATGGGCGGTCACTTGAATAGGCTAATGTATGTAATTTTAGTCTAGGAAGGAATGATCCGATACTTATGGCTACTTATCAGCTTCCCGTTCAAGTGCAAACTCGTTTTCTCACTGCGCCAGGTGTGAAAATCCAATACCCTAATGTTGTAGGCCTCCCCTACCAAGCAGCAGAAGACTATATCAACCGCACCATTTACAAACAAGTGCACATCCTGCAGCAAGAGCAGCAGAAGATTCAGACCGGCTCTAATATGGAGATGACCGGACAATATGAGATCAAGACCAATGAGCGCGGCATACTTAGCCTCCTTCTTAGTAACTACGGCTATTCGTATCCGATGGCGCACGGCAATACATTGGCCAAGTCGTTGACCTTCAACGTGAATACCGGCAAGCTATACCCCCTGAACGAGCTGTTCAAGCCTGGATCAGACTATGTGAGGGTGTTGTCCGCCAATGTCGCGGTCCAGCTCAAGCAGAGAGATTTGCCGACGATTCAACCTTTTACGACCATCAACCCGAACCAGGATTACTACCTGGCAGACAAAGCACTCGTTATCTATTTCCAGTTGTATGAGATTACACCTTACTACGTGGGGATGCCGATGTTCCCGATCTCTGTGTATGACGTGCTGGACATAGCCGCTGATCCGGGACCGCTGGCGACCTTGTCTTTGGATGTAGTTTAGAGAGTTTGCGCGGATGGAGACAACCTCCGTCAGAGCAGAACTTTTGGACATAATATGTACATGTATCTCACCTGTATTCCGTTGACCCGCAAATCGCTTTCATGCTACATTAGCCCTGATATTAGGACGCCGTGCGTCTCCTCCAACGTCGGCGCAGGCGAGTTGATCTCGGCGCTGCGGGCGATTGCGAGGCGTTCCACCTCGACTGCCTGAAATACAACATCCAAGCGCAAAAACAGCCCCCGCTTTCAAAAAAGCGTAGGGGCTGTGTTTCGTTCTATTCTGTTACGAACGTGCATTATTTGATGAGACCAGCCGCTTTGATTAACGCCGTGTATGCTTCGTGCAGCTTGTTGCCTTCGAACTTAGTCATCAGTTCCTCGCGATACTTCGGCCAGTTTTTGCCAGATTTATCTTCTAATACCGCTTTGACTTGCATTTCCCGCTGCTTAGCCCGATACGTGCCCAAATCGAAGCCTTGTGGCGGAGTGAGGCTTGCTCCAATATAAGGAGCTATAGGAATTGCTGCAATCGCCTTCGTAATTTCACGATCGCGCTCTGTTTCCAACGGATCTACAACAGTAAGTCCGAATGTCTTCGGAGTATTAGGTGTGAAGAAGTCCCAGATGGCCAACCAGTCGCCTTTTTTGATAATGTCCTCTTGAATGGCTTCCGGTTTCAAAGTAATGGTGCTGCCGCTGCGCGTGAAATGCTTGTTCTCAAGACCGTAATGGGTCATAATGAAGCCTTCCTCGCTAGCCAGCCAATCCAATATTTCTGCAATCCGTTTAGCCTTTTCCGGTTGCTTATCAATGACCCCTTTCGGGAACAGGAACGGGCTTCCAGGCGCGACCCCGGATGCTATCGGTGTACTTCCGAACGGAGTGAACGGCACCCAGTTCGCTTTCGGGAACAACTGCTTCGTTTTGGTCTGTAAGCCTTGTGGATTCGAATCAAAAGCGAGTTCTTTCACCGTTCCATATACGACTCCGGCTTTACCTTGCGCCGCCTTGTCAATGTGTTGAGGGTTTTTGTTCAATAACCAGTCTGGATCGACAAGTCCTTCACCGATTACTTTAATAATGTCGTTCAAAACGCCTTCAATTCGAGGATCGGTTTGTCCATCAATAAATGTGTTGTTCTCCAGGAAGGCGGCACTTATGAGTCCATTTTTCTGATATTCCGGCCATTCCAATCCAAGTGTTGTGCCCCCGCCTGCTGTTGTGAACCCGTAGGTGTCATTTTTGCCATTGCCGTCGGGATCCTTTTTCGTAAATGCCCTCAGCACATTCAAATATTCATCATAGGTTTTGGGGATTTGAAGACCTAGAGTATCTAGCCAATCCTTACGAATATACCATGCGCGGTACACTTCTTTGTTGTAAGGAAGCGGAGCCCGCAAGAACTGATTAAACACCTGGTAGCCTTTCAGAGTTGGTTCGTCTACCCAATACTTGAAATAGTTCGGCATCGCTTGCGGAGTAACGATATTCGTCATATCCCCGAGCAAACCGTCGAGCGCATATTTCTGTCCTCCGTCGCCGTTAGTATCTCGCCACATATCGGGTGGATCATTGGCGGCAAGCTGGGCATTCAGTTTATTCGTGTAATCGTTACCTGCTGCGTTATAATCGACCTGGAGCTTGACATTGAATTTCTCTTCAATCTTCTTCAGTACAAAATCCTCATTTGCCGCCGGAAGCTTTGCGTTCGCAGGACTGTCGATCAAGATTCGCAGCGTCAGTTGTTGTTTCGCTGGAGTCGTCGCCCCTGTCTTGGACTGGTCCGGGCTATTAGCCGGAGCTGCCGGTTCTTCCTTCGAGGAGCACGCGGCTAACAAACTCGCCGTCAGTACAACCGCCGAAATCGTTTTCAGTGATCGTTTCATGTACTTCAACCCCTTAATTGTTTTGTTGCTGGCTATTCGCCGTTTGCAATGGTTACGCCCTTATCGTACCGATGGAGCAACTTTTTGAATATAGGGCATTTTTACGGAGTGAACGTTTTTTATATAGGGAAAATAAAGACACCTTAAATATAGAATTGGCAAGGCAAAAATGCACATCCCACGCCCGATTTGATTGCCGCAAAAAAGTATCATCCTGTAAAAATCGTCAATTCTATCTTTATTCTTAAGAGATTGTCGAATGCTGTTGACGAATACCCCTGCCTTAGAAATAATAGAACATACATGATTGATTGTGATTTCACATCTATTGGCCAACGAAAGCGTTTTCGGAAAGCTGTGAAAGGATGAGCATGATGAGAAGAAACTGGTTTTACCGCTTATTGGTTTCGTATTTACCCGTCTTTCTTACGGTTTGTGTGACGTTGATGCTCATTGCATTCGTCAGCTTCCGACAGCTATCAGAGCGATCGGCCGTGAAGTCGAACGAAGCGGTAGTTAATAACGCGGTTCAGTTGATCGAGCAATCGCTTCGCAATATTGAGAATACGATGTATCCTTCCGTATCCATCGACAGTCGGATTATAGCTTATTATGCCGGAACGGACAAGTCGTTAGACTTATATAGAGCCGCCACAGCACTAGGGGAGATGCAGCTTCGGCTTCCTCTTCTACATTCTGTTTATTTGTACATACCAGAGGAAGGGACCATACTCGGGCCGACCAACATTTCCATGCTGGACTCCTTCGCTGACAAGGCTTACATCGCAGAAAAAATGAAGTCCGATACCCGTTTTGATTGGGGGGACCGAAGAAGGCTGATCGCAGGTCCGTTCGTTACGAAGCAGACGGAAGTGGTATCCTTAACCAGAATTGTCGACTTTCGCACGAGAGGGCTAGTTGTCGCGAACATTGACATCGAATCTTTAAGAGAGCTTCTGATGAGCTCCACTGAAACAGCGACGGGATATCTGGAGCTTACAGATAAAAATGGCAATCTAATCGCTTCCACCCTGAATTCAGAGACACTCACAGGAAAGCAAAATCGCAAAAAGCTGGTTACGGCCAGTATGCCTTACACCGGTTGGAAAATCGAAGGCGGCATGCTGCAGCCAGGCATTTTCGGTTGGGTAGCCCCGATCATGTACGTCTCGATTTCCCTGTGCGTGCTGTGCATGCTGCTCGGACTAGTATGGATCGTATATGTCTCCCGTCGGCATTCCCGGCCGGTAGAATCGCTGTTCCGTCAGGTAGGCTCCATATCGTTAAAGAAATCATCTCCGTCGATGCCGCCAGATAAGCGGGATGAATTTCAAACGATAGGTTTGGCGCTTGACAGCTTGTTGAATCTTTCCGACACTTTGAGCAAGGAGAACGAAGAGAACAAAAAGTTCAAGAGTACTCATCATTTCAGGCAGCTTGCGGAAGGCCGCACAGAGTCGATTACCCGTGAGATGCGTAAGGAGGCCGAGCAGTCGGGGCTTCCGCTTGAATCGGGGCCGACCTTGGCAGCGATTGTGGAAATCGACCGGTTTTTAGCGTCTGTATGCCGCCGCTACTCCGAACACGATAGGCAGTTATTGACTTACGCGCTTCAATCGGCTCTTCAAGAAACGATGTCCGCTGCAGGCGTCTCCGTCTGGCTGGATTGGCTGGCCGAGCATCAGCTTGGGCTCATTGCCGCCTATGGCGGTAAGAAGTCTGCCGAACTGGAAATAGAAGCAGCGCTCGACAGTTTCCGTATTTGGACAGGGCGGCATCTTCCATTTACGGTAACGATCGGTGTAGGGATCTCAGTCGATCGGATCGACACCGTATCCAGATCATTCAAAACCGCAAGAGAAGCACTTGCTTATAAAGTGCCGCTCGGCTTGAATCGAGTCATCGCCTTCCGTCATTTGCCGGAGGATGGTCACCCGGAAATCGTACAGGAGCTCCAGCGCATTAAGGAAATCAGCCGTTCCTTCCGGATGGGTGAGGCCGGATGGACAGGGGAATGGGCTTTGCTGCTATCTTCGATCCGGAACGGAAAGTTCAGCGGCGAGCAAATTCGTCATATGCTCTTCATCCTGTTATTCCAGGTGCAACGCGAGATGATCGGGCTGCCTGACGAGCTGCAGTCGGTATGGTTAAAAGAAAGCGCCCGATTGGAGGAGGCACTGAAGGAAGGCGAGACGTTGTCGGACATCGATGAAACGTTCACGTCTGTCCTGGAATCCGTATGGGAGCAGCTCTGCAAATGGCGCGAGTCTAAAAGCAACCGCAGTGTGCTGCAGGAGATCAAGCGTTATATCGACGGACATTACTCGGATCCGAACCTGTCTCTGGTCATGCTGGCGAATGAGTTCCATATCAATCCTGCCTCAATCAGCAGACTGTTCAAAGAGGAATTTGGCGTGAAGTTCATCGATTATTTGAACAACGTTCGAATCGAGCAAGCGATACGCTTGATGCAGTCTTCTGATTTGTTAGTCCAGGATATCGCGGAGCAGGTCGGCTTCGTCCATAGCCAGACGTTTATCAAAATGTTCAAGAAAATTACCGGCTCTACACCGGGATTATATCGTAAGGAAAAAACCGGAGGCGGCCTGACGGGGGAGCTTTAGAGAAGGATCATTATCGGTCATTCCAATGTACACTTGAATATACAGGTGCTGTACATTCTCTGGTTGGTCACTTGCTGAGTATAGATCTATCACCTTGAGACATAAACAAGCTGACGCCGGTAGAGTACCGACGTCAGCTAAGCAACTAAGGCTTTTTCCGATGTATTTCCACCTTACTCAAGCACAAAATCGCTGTTTTTTCTCCTCCACTTCTGCTTATCGTGGCCGGTTTGGATTTTAGTGGCAAGCCGTTTACTGATAAGCCATTTTAGTACTGGTTATTTTGGCCATTTCATCGCTAAGGCACTAATTAGCCAACCTGTCTATCCCCTATTTCCGCATTGTTAGCCTAATTTCCTCAGAACCATTCCAATAACCAGTAGTAAAACAGGCTATACCAGAAAAAACTGTCTTCTCCACACAAATAACCTATACTAGCTAGCAGTGGCTACCATCACCAGTTGGGGTAAATTTTTGGCGAATAATTGACGAACAGAATATCTATATGTTACAAATTGTATACTCAGATAGAGGGTTATTTTGTCGGATTATTACATTTGTCATTTCGACAATTGACGATTCCAAACATTGGTAAGTATAATCGGAATGTATTCCACCCATACCCATAAAGAGGTGTCCAATCCCGATGACGGAACAGTTGAAGCCTTACGACTTATTGTTGCCCCCGATTATTCCAGCTATGGTAGGCAAGGAGATTAATGTGTATTTCGACAATCTGATATACGGTGATGCCAGGCGTTACGATTTCGTGGTTAAGACAAGCTTAGGCAAGCATGAGAACGAACGATGGACAGCTGTTCCAACAGAGACCGGTGAATATTCCTTATCGATAGAAGTGTATGACGAGTATGGAGCCCAATTGTCAGCAGCGGGTACGACGGTCCGTGTCGCAGATCAAGCCTCAAACGCCAATACTCACCGCAAGGTTATTTTCATAGGCGATAGTACGACCGGCGCTGGGCATTATACCGCTGAATTACTGCGGCTATTCGCTGTCGACTCTATGAATCTGGAGCTCGCTGGAACCAAAGGGGAAGGGCTCAATGCCCACGAGGGGCGCGGCGGATGGCGGTCGGACCAGTACTTTAATAGTGAGGAAAGCCCGTTTGTTTTTGATGGACGGATGGATATTAAGCAGTATTTGCTCAAGAACGAGTACAGCGGGATCACCGACGTGTGCATTCATCTTGGTATTAACGATATATACCACGCGGAAACTCATGGAGGCATTCAACACATTATTGAGCAGAGATTCCCTATGCTGGATGAGATTATAGCCCAGTTCAAATCGTACGATCCGAACATTCGGTTCGGAATGATGCCTTGTATCCCTCCTTCCCGCGATCAAGACAGCTTCGGAGCGAACTATGGGACCAATCAGAACCGCCGTACCTACAGACGCAAGCTGCTGCTATGGAATACCGAGATCCTTAGACGTTATGCAAACCGGCAAGATGAAGGGATTGAGGTCATTCCTGTTTACGTGAATCTGGATACGGTTAACAATATGCCTGCACATATGGTACCTGCCAATAGCCGCAGTTCGAGAACAATTCGGCGTCAAAATAATGGGGTTCATCCTCTGCCTGAAGGTTATTTCCAAATGGCCGATGTGATTTATTATTGGTTGAAGCAATCGGGCGGCAACGGTGCATAGCTTCCGATTTCCACAGCGCCTTATCGGTCTTACTTAAGCTTTCAAGTCCTATTTCATCAAGCGTTTTGCCCTCTTGGGCAGAGCGCTTTTTTATTGATTATAGTCGGGGATCCAATCATGTAGAGTTTGTAAACTCGTGGTTGGACAAAACACTCCAAGCTATAATGTAAGGAGGAACAGAATAGGCGGTGAATAAGGGTTGTCTTGGAAAAGGACGCTTTGGGTTGCGATGCGGTGTATTATAGTTGCTGGTATGCTTTATTTTGTCTCCACCAGCTTACCAATGAATTTGAGTGAAATTGGTTATTACTTGCGGCACACAGGTATCCTCTTCTACACCTCTCTGCTGCTGTTCACCCTATTCCTGACGCTGCAGGCCGCAATTTGGGTAAGTATCTTGAATGATTTTGGCCGCCAGTTATCGTTACGCCAAGGCCTCTTAATCTACATCAACTCCCAATTCGCCAAATATATCCCCGGAGGATTCTGGAATTATGCCGGGAGAGTCGTTCTTGCAAGCCGGGAAGGAGTCCGAATGAGCACGCAGATGGCCGCCATTTTCTATGAGAATAGTTTGATTGTGCTTGCGGCTGGTTTCTATTCGTTATATTTGCTGCTCAAACTCAAGGTGAATCCCATGTACATAATAGCTTTGTTTGTTGTCATCCTGATACCTCTGTATTTTTTTTCACACAAAGGGACGGAGTGGATCGGTAAGCTTGGCCGATGGCTAGAACGTAAGTTACCTAAACTGTACATCTCTGGTCCCGATGTTGGATTATCGCGGATTAGTTGGGCTAAACACCTCTTCTATTATCTTATGAGTCATCTCATTATGGGAATTTCTTTCTGGCTTCTGGTCAAAAGCTTCCATGTTCAGAGCATCGGCATCCTATATGCCGCAGGGACATTTTCCTCCGCATGGCTGCTGGGCTTATTAAGTCCTCTACCTGGCGGGATCGGGCTGCGTGAGGGCTTCCTGGCATATTTTCTATCGTTCGAAATGGATATGCAGACGGCTTTACAGATATCTATTATTGCAAGAATATGGAATATTCTGGGCGAACTTTTGTTCTTAGTTATTATGAATGTGTTTGATTTTACGAGGAAGAGGATGAGACTCTATGAAACGTAAGAAGATTGTTCTGGTTACAGGTGTTTTCCCCCCTGGCATCGGCGGGATGCAGAAGTATTACTACAATCTCAGCAAATATTCCAAACATAAAGTAACTGTTCTCGCCCCCAAGTATAGCCGGGATGATGAAGCTTTTGACTCCCAAGAGTCCTTTAAGATTATCCGCGGTCCATTCATGAAGGATGAAAAAGTACACATAGCTAGTTGGACAACACTGTTCCGTTATGTGCACAAAACGATTCGTAACGAACAAGCGGACATTGCAATATATGGATATGTTCTCATTGGTCTTATTGGATGGATCCTGCGTATACTATTCGGCAAAAAATATGTCATTTCTACTCACGGTATGGATATGCTGCAATTCCGCAAAATATGGGGATTGAACAAAATAGTCTCCTTAATATTGCGCCATGCTGAAGGAGTGCTGACTAACAGTGAATTCACGAGGAAGCAAGTGATTAGCTACGGAGTCGATCCTGCCCATATTGAGCTCGTCTTCCCCGGAGTTGAGGATGTATACGAGAGGGGTCCAAGGAGTGAAGAGCTTATTGCGAAGCACGGCTTGGAGGAAAAATATGTTCTGCTAACCGTTGGACGGCTTGTTAGGCGCAAGGGCTATGATTATGTTATTCAATCTCTGCCAGAGGTTATCCGGGCAATTCCTAATGCGGTTTATCTTATTGTCGGAGATGGACCAGAACGCAACCGCTTGCGACAATTAGCCGAACAGTTGGGTGTATTAGAGCACGTCCTATTTGTTGGTTATATACAAGATGCGGAAACCTTGAATGCCTATTACAACACCTGCCATCAATTCATTATGATTCCGCGAGAGTTGGAGAAAGGGGATGCTGAAGGGTTTGGCATCGTATACTTGGAAGCGGCATCCTCAGGTATTCCGGTTATTGCCGGAAATTCCGGTGGTGTTAGCGAAGCGGTGCTGGATGGGCAAACGGGGCTGCTCGTAAACCCGATATCGACGTCAGAAATTAGCGCCGCGATCGTCTTGATGAAGCAGAACAATGAGCTGCGCTCTAGACTGGTGACGGCCGGCTATGAGCGGGTCAAGTCACAGTTCCGTTATATTCACTTAGCTGAGAAATTCGATCGGGCCATGAGCAGGTTTGTTAACATGTCAACTCCGGCAGCGGTTGCAGCAAAGAAAGCATCAGGAAGAAATAGCAGACGAGGGAGCGTACAAGAAAAAGGTTCTTCTATTTAGTAGTTGATATAACACAAAAAAGCCCGACTTGCGTTCTTACCGCATCGTCGGGCTTTCCCATATTACTTCAAATAACTCTCAATATTCGCGATATGCTTCTTCATCGCACTTGCCTTATACCCCTTCAGAAGAGCCAGCATTCCTTTCACTACCACTTTGCCAGGATCAGGCTTGTCGAATTCCGTCTCCAGCACTTGCAGTGCAGATTCCAGCTCCTCTTGCTTCACAGGCTTTAACCCCAACGAATCGACCAGCTCACGGATAGCTCGAATATCATCGACAACCCCGCTGTTAATCTTAAACCCGCAGGTAGGATTCTCGGACATGAACTTTTGGATCTCATCCTCTTTCATGATCGGCTCTACTTTTTTGCTGATCATGCCATAGACGACATCATCCAGTCGGTCTACCATGAAACTCGCAACCTTCTTGGCATCCAACGTCATCTGTTCCTTGACTACATAGCCCATATAACCGGTAGTCATGGCGCTGAAGATGGTTGCGGCATCGAATGAGTAGGGTCCCGCTACTTCCCCGTACAGCTCCAGGATGCACTTCTGATTCTCGACCAAGGAATAGGCACGCAGGACGAATATAGACTGATGAATCTCCTCGTTGAATTCGAAGCGCTCCGTCATCAACAGCTTAATGAAGTCACTATGCTCCACAAAATGGGAATAATTCAATGTGATTTGCCGGATCAGTTTGTCCCTGGGAGCTAACCCGCTATTCTCCATGATTGAACGGAAATCTTTCAACATCAAGTCAAAATGATGCTTACAGATCGAGACTAGCAGATCCTCCTTGGACTTGAAGTAGAAGTACAGCGATCCTTTGGCCATGCCGAGGGCATCGGCGATCTCCTGGATGGAGGTGCTCTGATACCCTTTGTCGGCAAAACATTTCAAAGCCACATCAATAATCTGTTGTTTCTTCTCAGTCAATGGTAACACCGCCGCTTCGGTTTAGGATTCGACCGTTTGCTTTCTGCGGAATTTGGCAAGAAATTCGTAGACAATCGGTACGATAATAAGGGTTAACAATGTGGAGCTAAGCAAGCCGCCGATAACGGTTACCCCTAGACCTTTTGAGATAATGCTGCCTCCTGTGCTCTCAAAACCAAGCGCTAGCGGCAGCAAAGCTCCGACTGTAGCAAGAGCCGTCATCAGAATAGGACGCAATCGGGTTCCAGCTGCCTCGATCAACGCATCTCGCGTACTGAGACCTTCGATCTCTTTGTGCCGCACACGATCCAACAACACGATGGCATTCGTAACGACGATCCCGATCAGCATCAGAGCTCCCATCATAGCGGAGGCGCTAAGCGTCTCACCCGCAATCCACAAGCCCAGCAACCCGCCAATAGCGGTGAAAGGCAAGGAGAACAGGATGGCGAATGGTGTGATAGCCCCGCCGAAGGTGATGACGAGCAGCAAGTATACGATCGCAACCGCTGCAGCCATAGCTAAGCCAAGCTGAGTGAACGTTTCTGTAATTTGTTCCGTTACGCCTCCGAAGTCTACTTTAACATTAGTCGGCAACGAAAGTGCTTTTATTTTATTTTGAGCCTCAGTAGAGGCCTTACCTACGTCTTTTACCGTAATATTCGCGGTTACGTCTACATACAGCTTCCCGTCTTTATTGGTAATGGAGTTCGTCGATGTGCCCTTCTGAACCTTAACTACATCCTTCAAAGGAACTTGGATGCCTAGTGGCGATTGTATGGTTGCATTCTCAATATCACTGATACTGCCGTACTGCGCTTGATCGACGTTCACATATACATTGTACGCTTTACCATCCACCTTTACCTCAGTCAATGGCGGGCGCGCTCGCACCGGACTTAGCTTCATCGCGATTTGGCCGGCTGACAAGCCTAACTGACTAAGCTTCTGTTGATCAGCTACCAGCGTGTACTGTTCATAGGTTTTGGAAAGGCTGGAGTCGATTTTCTCATAAGTTGGGTCATCCTTCAAAGCCTCTTGAATTTGATCGACCGCTTTCTTAATATCATCATGATTATCTCCGTACACGGACATACTAAGCTTGCTTCCGCCCAGACCGCCGCCTCCGAAGTCCATGAACGCCCAGTTTCCGGCCGGTTCTATCTTTTTCATCTCTTCTAGCAGGTTGTCTTTTTCTTTATCGAAGTCCTGGATATCATTCTCGTATTGCACATAAAAGAGTGCTGATTTGGACGGCCCCACACTGAACGGGTTCGAACCGCCTACGGAATACTGCAGGTGCGTTACCCCTTCACGATCCAATATCATTTTCTCCGCTGTCATCGCAGTCTGCTCGGAATCACTTAACAAGCCGCCAGGCGCCGGGCTATACGTAACCATAGCATACTTCTGTTCTTCTTCGGGCAGGAAGCTGACTCCTACGACTTTGATTAGGCCTAAGCTGGCTACCAGAAGCACTATAGCAATCGAGAAGGTAACCAATTTGTGTCTCAATGTCCAACTCAACATTCTCCGGTACCCTTTTCCTAATGCACCGACTTCATCATCGTTATGCTCATGCTTGACTTTCAACCCTTTGCGGAAAAAAGAATGCGTGAGCATCGGCACGATCGTGATGGCCACTAACAAAGAGGCTAGAAGCGCGAACACCATAGTCAATGCAAAAGGAATAAAGATTTGACCGATCGGGCCGCTAACGGTTGCCAAAGGCAGGAACACCGCAATCGTTACAAGCGTCGAAGACATAATCGGCAGGAACATCTCGCGAGTAGCATCAAGTATAAGGGCCTTCCCCTTCAGCTTCTCCGAGCGCATCGACATCCTGCGGTAGTTATTCTCAATAACAACAATCGAATCATCGACGACTCTACCAATGGCAACCGTCATGGCGCCTAGTGTCATCGTATTTAATGTAATATCCATCCACTTGAGAACAACTAAGGCTATCAACAAGGATAACGGGATGGAGACAACCGAGATAAGGGTAGTCCGAATATTTCGCAAGAAAATCAAGATAACGATAATGGCGAAAAGTGCTCCGAATAAAGCTTTGCTTAACATCGTCTTGACGGACTCTTCAATCGGCTTCCCTTGGTCGAGCATGACGAGCATGTTCACACCAGGATGATCGGTTTTTAATTGGTCGGCTACCTTCTTTACTCCATTAACGACGGTAACGGTGTTAGCATCATTCGTCTTCGTAACGTTAATCCCGATCGAAGGACTGCCGTCCGTGCGGGAAATGGATTCCGGCTTCGCCACCAGCTTAACATCCGCAATCTCCCTCAGCTTAACAGTCGGAATGCCTGTCGCTGCTTGCTGTCCTGCGGTTGGGGCCACAGTTGGAGGAGCTGTTGTCGCTTGTTGTTGCCCTCCAGGAGCAGCGGCACCCGTTGGAACTACCGGGATACTAATGTTATTAAGGTCTTCTATAGTTGTGATATTGCCGTCCACTACAATGGTTTTCTCGGACTTCTCCATCTCGAACAGACCGAGCGGAATTTTCAAAGCTGAGCCTTGCACAATTCCTTTCACCATATCTTCACTAAGACCCAAGGATGCCAGCTTAGCTTTGTTGAACGTCAGCTGCACTTCCTTAACCTGTTGGCCGGCAATAGCTACCGTGCCTACACCCTCAATGCTTTCTAACGCGCTTTTCACTTCATTGTTCACCAGTGTCGTAATTTCTTCCAGCGACTGGTTCTCACCTGATATGCTTAAGGAGACGACTGGGAACGCGTTGAAGTTAATGCGTGAGGTCTGCACCTCCTGGGCACCTTCCGGACGAACGAATCCGTTGATCGCTTCACGAAGCTCCGTCTCTGCTTTATCGAGGTCTTTGCTATATTCATAGTTGACAATGATGGAGGATACGTTCTCTGAGGAGGTTGAGGTTACTACATCTACCCCGTTCAAGTTCTTAATCCTTTGCTCGAGCGGGATCGTTATTTTGTCCGCTACTTCTTGAGGAGCCGCTCCAGGATACACAGTCGATACCGTCAAAATAGGGATCTCAATGTTCGGGATCGTCTCCTGCTTCATCGTAAGTCCAGAATAAAGACCCGCAACGGTAACGATTATCGTCAGGATCCATAATGCAAATTTGTTGTTCAAAGAAAAGTTAATAATTCCTTTCACAAATCCCACTCCTTTTTTCGAATACTGTTCGAATATATTCAAATATTAGTCGAACGACGTTCGAAAATCAATGGAGTTTTGTTTCCTAATGTAGCCATATTGTGTCTATTTCAATGTAGGAAGCCTATTCGTTATAGCGTCAAGCGAGTGTCCGCCAATCACATAGGGTTGTATCGAACCGTGTTCGACTTTCTTTAATACATCCTTTTTGTAATCCTGCATGGCGAGTTCCGCTCTATAGCGGACCTCCGATCACCTCCATCTAGGCACCAATCAAAAATAAGCGCATGAGGCCCGCATAATTAACGGTCCATGCACTTATAACAACCAACAAATGACTAGTGAAAAACTTTGGTGATCGCTTCTTGAATCCGCTCCCTCTGAAACGGTTTTACTACAAAATCTTTTGCTCCGTAAGTAATGGCGTCAAGAACCATGTCACGCTGACCCATAGCCGAGCACATGATGACTTTGGCAGTCGGATCCAGCTTTCGGATCAGCCGTAACGCTTCCACACCATCCATCTCAGGCATAGTAATGTCCATTGTAACCAGATCGGGCTTGTTCTTGGAATACTCATCTACCGCTTCTTTGCCGTTCCTGGCTTCCGCAACAACCTCGAACCCCAGCTCTTCTAGAATGGTTCTCATCATAAATCTCATAAAAGCTGTATCATCAACCACCAACACTTTGACCATCTAGAAGCCCCCCGACTAATCCTTCTAGGTATAGTGTAACAGCGGTTACTGAACAATTTCTTAACAACTATGATGGAGCTTCTCGAGGGGCAAATAAATCTGCATTTAATCGGTACTTAACGTTTATATCTAAGCAGATTCGGGTAATAAATGAGATAAGATTCAAGAAGCATCATTCAGGAGGAATATGACTATGTATACTAAGATCCTTATCCCGATTGATGGTTCAGAGCATGCTCGGCGTGCCTTGGATCACGCTATAAAACTGGCGGTAAACCTAGACAGCAATCCCCTTCTCACCATCATGCATGTAAAAGATATCCTGCCCTATCTGGAGCCTATCTCAGGCACGAATGTACTGGAGATGCAGGAGGACAGCGCACAGGAGCTGATCCAGCCTGCCGTGAGCCTGGTCGAGGAAGCCGGACTGGGCAGCTTCTGGCTTAGCGTACAAGGCGACCCGGCCCAGACGATCTGCAAAGCCGCCGCAGAGAGCGGCTACGATCTGATCATCATGGGAAGTCGAGGGTTAGGCCGCTTCACAGAAATGTTCCTGGGCAGCGTCAGCCACAAGGTTATTCAGTATGCTCCTTGTCCGGTGCTTGTGGTGAAGTGATCCGCAGCGTACCGATCCGCACACACATCCTGCATATCCCATAGCTCTGCAGAATGAATAGGGCCGGCATAATATCCATCCGATACCGTGTCTGAATCTCGATCGCGATATGAATCGTAGCATACCCCAAAACAAGCAGCACGAATAGCGGGTACGTTGGCACATCACGATCCTTTTTTCTCTTGGCAAACAACAGCGATACCATAGCGATTAAGCCGAATACACTCATGAGCAAATACCCGATTCGCTCCCCTTGAATCATGAATCGTTGCAATTCAGGCCGATCCTGCTGCCACAAGCTCCACATATAAGCGGAGTCTTCATCCCCCCACATGATCTTCAGCTTGCGCACAAGCAGCTCGACAAGCTGCGGCTTGTTCTCCAACCGCTCCATCAACAAGCGCCGGGTCGCCTCATTCCGCTCTTCTCCCGAAGGATACTGCGTTACATACATGTTATCCTCGAGCGACCAGCCCCCATTCGTCACAGGGTTCACCCCAACCATAAACTTATAATACGGTTCCGAGTTAGCCAGCGGATAAGGTGTCACACCTGAAGTCTGCAGGGACAGACTTGCCGCTTGTTGGACTATCAAGTAGACAACTGCCACACCGATCGCCTTAACCAATGTCTTCCATTGGGGAATAGCAATAGCACCCTCGCGACGCGGCAACAGCCCATACAATATAACGAAAGCCAAATAAGCGGCTACAAAAGCACTCCCGAGCGGCCTCATCAGATTCCCTGCTCCGAAGCAAAGACCAATAAGCACCCAACGGTACCAACTAGCTTCCCTTTGATCTCGAACCGCCAAATACATGCCAAGGAAAAAGAAAAAGGTAGAGATATGCTGATTGGTCAACACCGAGCACATCATGATCTGCGGTACGTAAAGGGCGAACGCCAGAGCCGCCGCTCTGCCGCTCCATTCCCCGAACAGACGAGCAGCCGTCGCATAAATAACAGCTGCTGTTGCCGTATTGAACAGGACGTTGAACACCTTCAGCACCATCAGGCTGTCCCCGAACAGCGATAACAGCAAAGCTTCGTATATGGTGAAGCCAAGCTGATACACCCAACGTGTGAAATACTCCGATGTGCCAAAAGAGAAATCTCCTCGAACAGCGCTCTGCGCAGCCGAATACATATCTAGAAAATCAGATACCGGCTGTGTATCGACATACAGAATCCAACCGAATCGCAAGCCTGCCGCAACCACTAGGACGGCCGCAATAGCCTGCGTTCTGGTTAGATATCGATTCACAGCATACCCAAGCACAATCATTACAATAGCAGCAAGCAGCAGTATTCCCGCTGTAGTCCAATTAGAGCCTGTCCAGGTCGCTGTATTCCTGAAGGCTTGATAAGTCATCCAAGCGAAAAAAATCACTCCCAAGAATACCAGGAGTCTTGTCATAGTTGCAGATATTGCCGTTCGCAATCATAATCACCTCATACCCAAAGAATAGCCTACCGCTTCTCACAAGTACAGAAGCAATAGGCTATGCAGTTGTGCCGCGCTCTCATCGCCTAGACGGATAAGGTAAAGTCACGGTGAATAGAGCGCCCTCCCCGAGTTTACTCTCCACAGTTACGCTACCCTTGTGCATACTTACGATCTTACAGACAATCGAGAGCCCTAATCCACTTCCGCTGTTGTATCTGGAAAGATTCCTCGACTTATCCGCTTTGTAGAACCGTTCGAATATGTGCGGCTGGTCTTCTGCCGCAATACCTGCTCCTGTATCCCACACACGCACAACAACTTCATGTTCCGTCCCTCTCACATCTATTCCGATTGTCCCACCGTTAGGCGTGAACTTAATACTATTATTGATCAAGTTAATCCACACTTGGCTGAGCAATTCCTCATCACCGGCGAACTCTGTCTCCTGGAAGGAGACATCCATCTCAATATTTTTCTCTACCCATTGCGGCTCACAAGCCAACACAATGTTGCGAATTTGTTTATCGATACGGAAGCGCTTCGGTTCAAAAGGATGATGCTGTGATTCCAGGGACGTCAGCTTCAATAAGTTCTCACTAAGCTTGGACAGCCTTCTGCTCTCCATCTCGATAATTCCCAGATAGCGGTCTCTGTCCTCCGGACTCACCTTTTCACTCTGCAGAGCGCGAGTAAACCCGCTGATGGACGTTAGCGGGGACTGGATTTCGTGTGAGACATTGGAGATGAACTCCTGCCGCATTCGTTCCATCTCATTCAACTCCACGGCCATATCGTTCAAGCTCTCCGCAATGGCCCCAAACTGGCCGCCATAATGCAGACGCGGCTGCAGACTGACATTGAAGTCGCCTTTGGCCATTCGCTTCATCGCGTCGATAATCGCTTGCATCGGATTCATATGCTTCCGATGCCTGGCCCCCATAATGGAACCCAATAACGTCATCAATGTAAAGGATAATAGAATCGTTACCAACTGTTTGCCATAATCCTGAAACAAGCTGGGAGTGGCCGATTGCACGAACAGGGCATGCGGTTGTCCATTCAGGATAAAGGCTTGACCCGTTGTTGCTACACCGGAGCGGAACGGATTATGACGCGGCAGCTTTCGGATCTCTCCCCCTGCCAGTACCAGCTCCAACTCCTCTGGTGAAACATCAATCGACATGGACCAACCTTCGACCTCAGCCCCAGCCCCTGTCTCTGTCGTATGCGTCGGTCCGAATGATTTGCGAGTACCCGCCTTATCGATCAGAACGATCCGATCGTCTCGAAGGTTAGCCACTTGCCGTACCGTCTCATCCGGATTGCCGCTGTGATCCGAACTGTACAAAGTTGCTATCGTGCTGCCTCTAGCCATCATCTCATCCCAATGCCGAGGCTTGGTATAGTAGTCATAGAAGAAGGAAGTGATCAGGAACGCAAGGGTCCAGACGAAAGAGACCATCATAATAACTTGAATAATGCGAAGGGCAAAGTACCGTTTCTTCATCCCAGCACCTCAAGACGATATCCCAGACCGCGGATCGTACTGATACGGAAGGAGCAGCGGTCTTCCGGGAAGCGTTCACGTAAGCGGTTGATATGAACATCAACCGTCCGTTCATTGCCTTCGAAGTCATAGCCCCATATTTGCTCGATAAGCTGCTCTCTGGAGATCGTTTTGCCGGGATAGCTGGCCAGCTTGAAAAGAAGCTCGAATTCCTTGAGCGGCAGCGTCAAATTCCGACCCTCGAGTATGACCTCATACGTTTTTCGGTTCAACTCCAGCTCCCCAGCTTGGACAATCTGCGAGGTTGCAATTTTATAACGCTTCAGCAAAGCCTTGACCCTGACAACGAGCTCAAGCGGCTCGAATGGCTTCACCAGGTAATCATCAGCACCCAGCTCGAATCCTTTGATCTTCTGTTGCGTTTCTCCAATCGCTGTAAGCATGAGCACAGGCAGATCATAATGCTCACGCAGCTCCTTGCATACTTGCCAACCATCCATATTCGGCATCATGATATCCAGAATGACCATATCTGGTGCGGATGTATCCAGCATGGCCAGCGCTTCTACCCCATCACAAGCTTCGATTACCTCAAAGCCTTCTTTGCTTAAGAATACCCGAACGAGCTCGCGAATATGAGGATCATCATCAACTAGCAACAGTCTGGTCATATACGTGCTCCCTTTCCAATTTCGATACGGTGCTCCGTACGGCCAACAGGGCTATTTGCCCTCCGCTGATAGTAGAAAGAGAGAAGCCGTCAACCAGATTCTTAGTAAACAAAGGCACGACTAAACTTACTAAAGTAGTAGCCATGCTGAACGTAAGCGCAATGGCGATTAATTTCTTGGGTGGATTGGTCTTTTTGATTAATTGATAGAACTGCTTCCAGCCTGCCCCTTGAGGTTGTTCTTGCACCCTGGTCCCCCCTCTACTGATTCCATATTAACATGTGCATGGTTACCTTCTTTAACACCTTACGAGATTTACTAGTGTGCCGTTTCAATAACTATAATTGTTCAATATGAACCGAATATAAACAACGGCAGGAGATCGACATATGAATGCGGAATACTAAAACAAGCAGCACCTTTCAGGCACAAGAATTTGAAGAAAAGAGAAGAGAGGATGAAGTTGATGAAAGACAAGCTAAAAGGATTATTGGTCGGATTGGCGCTCGGCACGATGATGACCGGAACGCTTACTTATGCCACAACGAGCACGGACATTGGGGTTTATTTTCGCGAGCTGAAGTACATGTTTGACGGAGTGGAGAAGCAGCCTGCCGCCGAGCAGCAAGGTTTTATTTACAACGATACCACTTATGTCCCCCTTCGCTTCGTAGCGGAGACTTTGGGTAAAGAAGTGGGCTTTGACAATGATACAGGCACGGTCTGGATCGGTAAAAATTATGGCGGAGCAGGCTTAAGCACCGTTGCCACATATAAGGGCGGCGTTATTACGAAAATCGAGCTCGATACGTACATAAGCACAGTGACCTTCTATAATCCGCAAACTGCCTCGTCTGTTAATAATCCGAGCTTCAAGCAAGAGATGCTGCGTCAGCTAATTGGCTTGAAAGTATTATCAGCCCGAGCAGATGATGCCGCTGTGAAGCAAGCCGAAGCAGCCGTAGCGAATGAGATGACACAAATTATACAATACTTCGGTTCTTCTTCTGCTCTTGGGGCTGTTCTCAAGCCTTTGAACTTAACCGAACTGGACTTGAAGCGGTACATTCAGCTTCGTGCCCAATCCCAACAAGCGGTTCAACTGTTAATAGATGACACCGCTCTGCAAGCGGAATATGATCGTCAGCGTAATGCGGACCCCGCAGCGTTCGTCACTGCAACCGTTCGCCACATCCTTATTTCTACAGCCGATCCTAACACGGGACAAGCTCTTCGTACCGAGGAGGAGGCGCTCGCCAAAGCTAAAGGATTACGCGATGAGCTCCTGAAAGGCGCTAGCTTCGATGAGTTGGCTAAGGCGAACTCCGATGATGAAGGCTCCAAGAACAGCGGCGGCCGATATGAGAATGCTGCTATCAGCGGTTATGTTGCTGCATTCAAGAAGGCGGCGGCAGAGCTTCCGCTCAAGCAGCTTAGCGAGCCGGTCAAGACTGAGTTCGGCTATCACCTTATTGAGGTGGAAGCCCGTTCCACGCAGTCACTTGAACAAGTCAAAGCTCAATTGAAGCAGTCGCTCGCAAGCGCAACCTATCAGCAGTTTTTTGCCAAAGAGGTACCTTTACTCATCGAGTCGAATACGCTCACTTCCGCTGAATCCGGAACAACTGTACAACCATAAGCTATTTCATTGCAACATTTTGGAGCATAAGGTCGTCCTTAAAGTAGGTTAACTACTGTCAGGGCGGCCTTTTCTATTAAACTGCCAACCTGTCCCTTTTGACACAGCCCCACTCAAAGGAGCATAATAGAGTCTGAATGTGGTTTTACACAATATTAATAATGACCACCTTATTAGTAAAGAAGGCGTTGATATATATGCGATCATGGTTAACATCTGAGCGGTTGCTGCATTTCCGACCCTTTATGTTCTTCACTGTTATGCTGCTGCTCAAAAGCTACTTGGCGTGGATGATTCTTTTCGACAATGGCCCTTCGTGGACAACTCTATTGAAGGAACTGCCGCTGATCTGGATCGTGTTCTGTTTCATAGAATGGTTCGCCACCAAACGTAAATTAGCGGTCTATTTATGGGTGAATCTATTCATTACCGTCCTGCTATTCACGATCATTATGTATTTCAAATATTACGGCGTTATTGCCACTTACCATTCCCTGAAACAAGTCAATCAAGTGACAGCGGTTCAGAAAAGCGTATTTAAATTGGTAGATCCTTACTATTTGCCGGTCTTCATGGATATTGTGCTGTTCTTTGTGTTCATGTTCCGCAAGGAAAGCAAGCTGGTGTGGCACAAAATTAGTACGGTGCGAATCAAGAAAAGCGCAGTGGCGCTCCTGTTCTCAGCCTCTGTACTTTTGCTCATGCTGGATGTATTGCCTCACCGTGCTAGTCTGAATGAACATGTAAAAGCGGAGCAAATGGGCATTCTCAACTATGAAATGTACACCTTGTTCGCCAAAGATAAAGTCGAGCTGGTCGACGCGTCGCAGGTGAATCAGAGCCGAATTAATGAGTTGAAGAAAATAACACCCGTGACCAACCCAACCTATTGGAAGGCTGCGGAAGACCGGAATCTGATTATTATCCAAATGGAGTCCTTCCAGGATTTCTTGATTAACTATAAAGTAAACGGCAAAGAAGTCACACCCGTTATGAATCAGTTGGCCAATGGCAATTTCTACTTCCCAAACTACTATCAGCAAGCGGGCCAAGGCAACACGTCGGACGCCGAATTCCTTACGAATACTTCTTTTTACATTCCTCCTCGCGGAGCGGCTTCCCAACAATATGCAGGTAAAGTTCTTCCTAGCTTGCCTCGCTTGTTGGAAGAAAAGGGTTATTCGACATCTACCTTTCACACCAATGTGGTAGAATTCTGGAATCGCGGAGAGCTATATCAGGCTATAGGATTCCAAAAGTATTACGATCAATCCTACTTCGGTACGGATGACCCTATAGCGTTCGGCTCTTCCGACGAAATCTTGTACAAAAAGACGGCAGATGAATTGCTTAAGAAACAGCAGAGCGGCCAACCCTTTTATGCGCATGTAATCTCGATGTCCGCACATCATCCCTTCACTCTGCCAGAGGGGAAGGAGAGATTCACGGTTCCGGAACGTTTCCAGAATACACTTGTTGGCGACTATCTCGTCTCGCAGAACTATGCAGACTATGCTCTGGGCCAGTTCATCGAGCGCTTGAAGAAGGATGGAGTCTGGGACAACAGTCTGATCGTTCTGTATGGTGATCATCGCGGGATTCCAATGAATTCACTCGATCAGGAAGAGAAGAAATTAATGGTCGAGATCTTTGGTAAAGAATATAATTATACCGATATGGTTAATGTGCCTATGATTGTCGCTGCTCCTGGAATCACACACCCGCAGGAGTTCCAACAAATCGGCGGACAAGTAGACAATATGCCTACGATTGCTAATCTTATGGGCTTATCCTTGGATGACCACATTCATTTCGGACAAGATTTGCTGAACAACACTCGCAATTTATTACCGCAGCGTTATTATTTGCCATCCGGCTCATTCATGAGCGACAGCTCACTGTTCCTCTCAGGGAGCGGGTTCGCGGATGGTACACAATTCCCATTGACCAATAGGGAAGGCGCTGCAGCGACAGAAGAGGAATTCGAACGAGCGCTCAAGCTGCTGAACATCTCAGATACGTATGTTCTCCAGCTCCCTGATCGCGAGGAAGAATAGATAGTCATGCTCCCGCTAGCTGAAGCATGCCCAATAAGCGTTCTGCCTACTCAGGCGGAACGCTTTTATTTGTGCATGCATGGCATAGGGACGCTGTCGAGACTAGGATCCAAGCTCATCGAATTGCACGTCCAGCAAGAACCTTAATTGCCTTTCACTTGCGCTTGCAGGGATGGCTCGGAACAATCCATTCCTCGCGGAGCACAACAACTTCGATTCCAGCTGTGCCACTCGCCCGATCGACCAAGAGGAATTCACAATCTTGCGAGTACGCGGGATGCGCAGTCGCTCGAATTGACGGAAGGCCTCCTCTATATTTGGTTGTGAGCACAAGCAATTAGCCAAGAAAACCGCGTCTTCCATAGCCTGGCCGGCTCCTTGCCCCAGATTGGGAGTAGTGGCATGAGCGGCATCCCCAATCAACACGGCAGAGCCGTAAGCGAATCGATCGAGAGGCTTGAGATCGTAAATATCATTATGCAGAAGAGCCGCATCTTCGGACTTTGCCAGCAACTCCTCAATTGGCGCATGATAACCGCTAAATCGGCGGGCAAGCTCACGAGCCCCGTAGTGTGAGAACGCAGGATCCTTGGCTGCTGCATTCACACAAGCGAACCAATAGACTCGGTTACCCGAAAGGGGCATAATGCCGAATCGCCCTTTGCTTCCCCATGTTTCGGTGAAGACGGAATGATCATATCCAGCAGGTATACCATTCACTACCGAGCGCCAACAAGTGTACCCCGCATATCGCGGAACAGCGTTTGGCACTAGCTTCTGTCGAATTACGGACCTTATGCCGTCAGCGGCAATAATTCCATCTGCTTCCTCTACCGTCCCATCATGGAAGCGGACGATCACTCCCCCGCCTGCGCTTTCGGTGAAATCGAGACATTTCTTATTCGTCTTAATCCCTTCGCCAGGCAAAGCTCCCGCTAAGACGCCCAGAAGATCAGCGCGATGAATGGTTATATTGTCTGTACCGAACAAAGTGCTTATACGGAGCGAGTCCGTTCTGGTAAGGATTGCGCCTTTCTCATTCCGAATAGCAGCGCTTGCCAGTACTTTGCCCTTTTCCAGCAGCTTTTGGCCAAGACCTAATAGGTTCATTGCTTTCAGAGCATTAGCCCCAACCCCAAGTCCTGCACCGGCTGCCTTGAGCTCAGGCGCGCCCTCATACACCTCCGCTTCAAAACCTTTGTTGCGCAGTGCTATAGCCGCACTTAATCCAGCAATACCTCCGCCGATAATGAGGAATCGTTTATTGGCCATGACTGTTACCCTCTCCCACCCATTCTCCAGTCCCTATGCCTTGCCAGAACATCGTCCAGACCCGTTCAAGCTTCTGTGTGAACTCATGAGGCCCGGCCATCATAATCCCCATCATATAACCGTTCACCAAACAGTAGAAAAGCGTAACAAGCTCCTCTGGGGCATAAGGACGAATGTCTCCACTTCCAATGCCTTGCGCGAATAGAGCCGCTAATTGCGGAGCAAACTGATTCTCAACCTTGCTGACAACTTGGGCAATTCTTTCTTGCAAGACCGCTGTCGGGAATAGCATCGTACGCTTCCAGAATTCGGTGCGATCAGAGTCTTCCATGAAGTACGCAATATAAGCCTTATACATCCCATAGAGCTGTCGCTCTGGTGTGTTGTCGCTCTGTTGTTGTACGGCGCTCTGCAGAAATTGCTCATATCCTGAGCTTACTCCTTCCAGCACAGCAAGGTATAAATCTTCCTTGCCCACAAAGTGGTTATAAATCGATGGTTTCTTGATTCCGGCCTCTGCTGCTATGTGAGACAGGGAGGCTCCTTCATAGCCCAGCTTGGCGAAATGCTTCAGAGCGGATTGTTTGATTTTGTCGTAAGACATAAGAATCCTCCATAATAGTCTTTGCATATTTCACCAATGAACGAACAGCTGCTAGCCGTCTGTTGATAGTTGCTTCCGTTAACCCACGTTCAATCATTGAAGCTTTATACTTCAGACCGACTTTTACTGCATCGAATCGGGGAAGGTTTAAAAACTGGTTGATTAACTCCGGAGTTGCTCCCCCACCGCCAGTTATCGTCATAAAAAAGTCGTTTAAATCCTTCTGGTAGGCTCGTTTCGTGTTCTCGCTTCTCTTGTCGGCAAGCAGATCCGCAACCAAATCCTTCTGAACCACAAGATTCCCACTTCTCACTTCAACTAACATTACATTCCCTCCACGCATAATAGGGTTTTCTTTAACATGTTCTTAAAATCCTCTATTAAAGATTAAAACCCAGTAAACGGCACTAACATTAATATTTGTATTAATGCTAATATAAACAAGACCAATTCCCATTGTTTCCATATTTAGCAGCCTGCCTCTGAATGATACGATGTTATAGAGGTGAGTTGTAGATGCTATTTCAAGCGATCAAACCTATGCTGTTACATAAATCCGATACACCGCCTATCGGAGATTATATCCATCAGCTCAAATATGACGGATTCCGTTGTCTGTTGCACTTTGCAAGTGGCCAGTTCCGCCTGTACACCCGACATCAAAATGATTGTACCCTTCAGTTCCCTGAGTTCACTGGGATCGGGAAACAGGCCATATCGGATTTCATTTTAGACGGAGAGATGATTTCTCTTGGTAATGATGGAAAACCTGATTTCGAAGCTGTCATGAGCAGATTCAGATCCAACGGAAGGAAACCACTACATAATGTTCATTTCGCCGCTTTCGATGTGATACAAATGAATGGTCAGAGTGTTATGACAGAACCACTTGAGAAGCGTTACGAAATACTCCAGGACACAGTAAAACCTTCCGACCTTATCTCCGTTGTGCAAAGTCATGTTGATGGCGAAGCGCTATTTGCATCGGTTCAAAGGCTAGGGCTTGAAGGAATTGTCTCTAAGAAAAAAGGCAGCCTATATTTATTAGATCATCGAACCCCGAATTGGCTCAAAACCAAGAATTATCAGTTCGCCACTGTTTCGATTTCTGGGATCCGTAAGAACGAATTTGGCTGGGCACTGCTGATGGAGAACGGTAACTACGCCGGAGTTTGTGAATTTGTACCACCGGATGCACGCGCCGCGTTTGCACAGATCGCCAAGCAACTCGTTCGCTCAGAAAATCAAAACTGGCAGCAGCTCGAACCCATCATCAGGTGTCGAGTAAAGTATCAATGCCTCACTAAAAACGGATTACTCCGCTCACCGAGTTTTGTTGAATTCGTATTTGAAAGTTCGGCCGCTTCTTAGTCTCCACACTATTTGTAATGAAAATGAAATGTACTATTCATCTTAGATTAATAAACAAAGCCTATAATAAAACTCGACCCCCTTTTTAATATATGACTTGACCCACAGTGCCCGTTGCTTGTGGGTCTCTTTTTTTGCTCACATGGTGGACATGCACAACGATTTTAACACTAGCATTTGGAATTGTTTTGAACTCTTACGAATATCTATTAACAATTCTAATCAGTTCAAGGGGGGACTAACAATGTCTAGTGTGGAATTCAATTGTAAGCTCGATTTGAGCAACCGAGAGGCCTTGGTCAAGTGGAGAAACATCCTTGACTACTTAGCTGGAAACGAAACAGCACTGTCCGATCAGAACGTTGACGAAAGTGCAAATGAACTGCAAACCACTGCGGAAACAAAGCGTCAACCAACCCCCCCACATGTCATGGCCGATTTAATTCGGAAGTTCATGTTGCAAGGATCAAACTACCAGAACAAGGTTCTAACTTGGATGGAACAAAACCCCGGAAAAGTGTCTGCTCACGTTATGAAAAAAACAGCGGAGTTGAATTTTCTGGATCGTCACGGTGCACTCTCCGGTGTTTTCCGTTCCGAAAGATGGGTTCGCATTGGCGGACACCCAGATGATTGTCCATTCAAGCAAGTTGCTTGGAATCGTGAAAAAGGTTGTGGTATTTATCGCGGAATCACGTCAGAGGAAGCTGCGTTGATTTAATTTCTCCCGGGCGACGGTGGGTCATTTATCCTTAGCTCTACCATCACTTATTGGTTGGCAAGGCAAGACGAGGGTCCTGTATACCCATGCTGATACGCAGCCATTACGTTCCCTCGGTTTTTACCCGTAAAGCTGATCATACGAGGCATATATGTCCGCTGTGTCTTCCTTCTCGCGCAGCTTAGCTATCTCTAGACCGATTACCGGTGTCCTCCCGATAGACATACTCACGTAGGGGCCGCGTTAGTCGTGCGCCGTCTGTTTCTCGTTGCCTTATACTGCTTAAGCGCGTCTTTATAGCAATGCTGAAAGAATCCCACTGGATTCTGGACGTCGATGCGCATCATCACACCATGTTCAGGGCGAACTTCGCAGGCCCGGTCAAAATACAAATCACAAGCGATCCGAACGACTTCCGGATCTAACTGCAACGGAAATTGGTTTATGAGCATTAGGTATAAAGCATCTATGTATGGCTTTCCCACTGGCAATTCGTTACCGACAAAACAATGAGTCGGTGCGTATTCGCTCAAGGTGTCGTAAATTGAGTCTTGTTGTTCCGGAATATTATCCACAGACGATAATTCTGAAGCAACGGCGATCTCCGCCGATGCGCCCATACCATACACGGAAGATGAGTTTATGGCCATGCCAAAATATTATGCAATCAATCGTGTTAAGGCTGGAGCTTCCTCCCACGTGTTCATGTGCAAACTCACAAAGCCTGCATCGGAAGTATTGACGGTCTACCCGATCGGCGACTTCTGGAAAGAATCAGCTGCTTCAATGTCCAGAGCTGTCGATGAAGTCCGGGAGGATATTTTCGAGCGTGAAGGGTCTGCATTCGACGTCGATATGTTTGCTGCAGCTGGATCATCACCAGTTGCGGAAGGAGATGATCTTGATTGTCTGAAAGATTAAAACGTTGGGAACGTCGCGACATCCCCCAGATTACCAAAGCTTGGGTCGAGCAAAACTGTAGGCATCGCATCACCGAGCGAGATATGGCGCTATGTAGCGCACTATCCAAGCGCCGACTTATGCGCAGGGATCAGATAGCAACCTTGGTCCCTGGATTCGGCGGTCTCGCTAACCCTGAGGTTCAAATTAACCGACGACTACGTGCGCTATTTGATTGCCACATTACAGCAACCACCCACAACAGATCGCTTGAAGACAGATGCCTAATTTATTCTCTTTGGTTAACTTAGTAAACCTAGTTAACCTGTTGATAGATATTAATTATATAGTTAATCAAAAGTAGGAGGAGGCCATAAAAATGTCTAACGAGGCGAAAACAACTAAAGCGTATAAGGTTAGCACAGAACTAAAGGAAAAGCTCGAGAGCCTGTTCAGTGATTCCGGAATGGACACGCAAGAAGCATTCATTGAGCACATTGCGACGCTGTACGAAATGCAGCGAATGAAAGAAGGCGGCGCTGTCGGTTATAAAAAGCAGCTGGACGAGTTAGAGTATCATATACGTCGACCGATGGAACTGTTTCTCGGCATGATCGAGACGGAAGCAGCCGAAAGGCTCCAATTGTCCTAGCGTCATAATGAGGTGTATGCGGATGGTGTCGACGGTGATATTCGCTTCAGGAATAGGAGATTGCGGATCTCCGAAAAAGGACGAATCGTACATGGGAAATGTCTCTAAACACAAATAACGCCCTTCCGACTTCCTACAGGGAAGCGAAAGGGCTGAAAAAGTTTGCTAACTCGTTATTTGGAGCTTTGTTAGCCTTTTGGAACCGCCGTATGCAATGTACGGTGGTGTGAGAGGTCGGGGGCTAGGCGCACCCTCCTATTCGATTTTCGGATAAATGTTAGGATCGTTCATTAATTAACAACAATGGTCGTGAAATACCATGTTGCGTTTCCGCCTTGGATGCTTAAATATGCATCGCCGGATGTTGTTGCCCAGTGGTCATTTATTTGTACAAAATCTTCAAAGTTAGAATAGTAAGCTCCTTGAGGGCTCCACCAAGATACAATGTAGCCTTTTACACCTTTAAATGTTACGGTATGAGCTCCGTACGGGTCTTGAGTCATGCTAAGGTAACCGGGGCCAATTTGGTACAACTTATTGTAAATATAATCGTAATTATTCGTATTAAAGTAATCTTCAGGATCATTAGCTGTACTTTGCGTAGGCCATCCAATTGATTCAGCAGCAATTTTAAATAGCTGATCGTTATCATACCAATAGACACCATTGGTAGATGAAAAATATGAAGAATTTTTCATCGCGGTATACGCAGTAGCCAGTTGAGCGGAAGTGATTTGAGGGGATTGATAATAGCTTAGGATTTCTAATGTAGATATGAGAGCACAATCATATGCTTCAGGATACTGACTTAAGTCTTGGTTAATCTCGGGTACATTTCGGGAATATCCTTTGTTGTATACAATGCTGTACCCTGATCCATAGTAGTTGCTGAGCCATACAGCTGGATCAGTAATAAAGTTTCTGCGAGATGTGCCTTCATTAGCTCCATATGCCTGAATTAATGATTTGCGCAGATCTTTATCTACTTTCTCCCACTTTTTATTGGGCAACTTTTCCTTTTTGTTGATTTTCGATTTTTTCATTTCATTTTTAACAGTATTGATATCCTTGTCTTTATGTATTCCATCTTTAACTTTCCCATTAACTACAGACATACGTTCCAAGCCATTAACATAGATTTTATCACTTTCATTAAAATAATCCTCATTTACCTCCCCATATGAGTACTGAATGAGAGTACCATTTTCCGCATCGACTATGAGATACCCTTTCTCATAGGTCAACATTACTTCGGCTAAGTTATCATCAACATCTAAGATTGGTACTACTTTTTTAATATCAAGCTTCCCATTTTTAAAGAGATTGGCCCACTCACTATCTCTATCTGCCATAATCCGTGATACCGTTTCCAAAATCCCGTATGCAACGGCGTTCTCCAACTTATCATTCTCATTTTGGGATACTTCTAATTTCTTAGGAATTAACTTTTTAAAGTCATAGTTCTCACTGGTGTTTGTATGATCTGTGGTGCTCGAAGATTGAGTATTATTGCTTACTGCCAGAGCACTGATGGGTGTACTTAAGAGTAGCGTCGCAGAAATTGTTGCTGCTAATACCGTCTTACTAGTTAATAAAACTCTCTTACTTTTTCGAATTCTATTGCTCACTATACCATCTCCTTCGTAGAATTAGGAACATTTTAATAATAATTCCACAAAGTGGTAATGTCAACCATTATTTGGATTTTTATAACTTCGTGATTTTATCTGTAGACCTATCCATAAAGACAAAGAAGGGAATATAAAAAGCCATAACAAAATATGGGGCCTTGGATCAAATTGAAATGCCTGAGCCAATCCAAAAAAATACAAGTTATATCCCAAATATATCATCCAATTAAATCCCATCGGACTAGGAAAAATCAAACAATATAAGCCAATCAATAAACCTACCAAGCTAACAAATGATACAGATATAAGATTTGTAATGAGTGACCTCGTTGGCTTAAGGAAAACATATCCCAGTGTTATATATCCAAATAGTGCTATCAGTAGCACAAAAACGATTAAAACGGGGTGATTACCTATTGAATATAGAATACCGGTCATTACAAGGACAAGAATGTGAAATGCAAATGATAGTAGGATATTACGACTCATTATTATTTACCCCCTTAAAAATTATGTAGGAAATCTAGATAAACCAATTCAATAGTTGATAAAGATTTCACTTGATTATTTATTCGATCATTTCCCAATTATTCCTTTAATAGGCAATACCAATACGCTATTTTTCCGAAGCTTGATTGACACGAATACATGCCAACAACTCTAACGCGAGAATCCTATCGGATCAGGTAACTGCATTAAGGTTGCGTAAATTGCCATTATCACAACCTTATTTTCATGTTTTTGACGGAAACCTCAACTTATATCTAAAAACACCCAAGCGGCGGCACTCTTGACTCCGTGCGAGATTGTGTCTTCGTTGAGAACAATTAAATCGGTCGAATAAAAGTCCGCAACTTCCCGAAGCGACCATCCCTGTATTCTATATCGCACCAACCATATGAAGTGACTCATATTTCTTTTTTCTTTTGCTTTGATGTATCCTGATTTTTGCATCCAACTCTCTGTGCGACTCCTGTACATTTTTTTATACGCTGAGAAGTGATCACCCATTAATTGCTCGAATTCATACCATGTGGATGTTCGGGGATCCCAGCCATGACCATGAATCTCCGACCAAGACTTTATATCCTCCCCTTGTTTTAATGCGTGAGTGAGCATCTCATAATATAACAACAGCCTTTCATATTGTTGGTGTTTCTTAGAATAAGGAAATAAACCGAGCATCAACCCATCAGGCGCGAAGTTAAATGGCAAGTACCTGCCGAAAAAATCCCCCTCAATCCCTTTCTCTACATTCTCTGGATAGATCGCACGGCTTTCTTCCTCTAAGAAACAACCCTCTTTTAAAGACAATCTTTCCTGATAAGGGGTCTCGTGAACTCTGTCACCCCAATACTCTGATTCAGACATCCCTATCGCGCGGGTAAATCGTTTGGCTTCATTGATCCTAGCGATTCTCTTTATCTCATCGGTTGCCTCATAATAATACACCACTGACCACCATGCTAATTCCTTATAAAAAATATTCTCAAGTCGGAATTTCTCTGACCACTCCTTTATGTTTTCTACTGTGTATTTTGCACCTGGTATGTTACATGCAGTTAAATCTCCCCACAAGCTAGGCAAGGAATCCAGTTTTTCAAAATCCCCTTCAACCTCTCTTAGCCGATATTCCCGAGTGAAATTTTCAAGATCGATAACTGATTCGGGAACGAGTTTTTCTATGAGTCCTAAAAAGTGAACCATCACCTCGTAAAAACCTTTACCGTTAATGACGGGCATTCCAATTTCCTTTACACGATTCGGATGAAAATAATGTTGTTTCATAGAACCCTCCCGTTAATATATTTTAACGAAATGATAACTTGAGGTCATCCACTTTCCCATGAAATAAACTAAAGAAAGCTATTTCAACAAGGTAAATATGGTTGAAATTCAAAATAAAATTATATATCACAATTTTCCTGTTTTTATGACAAGCACTGACATCTACATGATACAATACTACTAATATCAGGAAAATGAGAGTGATCATATGAGGGTTCGAATTAATAAGAAAGAGCGTAACTTAATGATCCACAGCCAAGTTACTGAAGAATATCCTTGGTTACTCTCATTGTTGCGTGAGAAAGAAAAGATTGAACTTGATGATGTACCGGAGAGCCAGCATACGGATCTTCTGTATGTGTTACCGTACATCCTAAAGCAGTGTGGCGAGGAATGGAAAGGCGACGAATCTGTGCTTCATCCAGTGGAGGACTTGGGGCAAGAACGTCGGCAATGCGCTCTTTGTAGCACACCTAATAGGTACATTTATTACATCCAGAACCGGCTTAATGGGGTCAAGTTAAACGTGGGGGGAGATTGCGTTGAGGAATTCGCGGATATTGATTTCTTACGCGAAGGAAAGTCTCGAGGTCAACTCTTAAAAGAAGCAAAACAGATCGCCCGACGATCAAATATTAATAAAGCTTTTCCAAATATCGAAAATAGAATGACTGAATGGATCAATCGTCTTGACCGTTATGAACTGGTTATCCCTACTCATATAACATCACCTTATGAAGAAGCAGGAACTATTTTACAAGATTCGTTTCATGCTTATCTCCAAGAAAAAAGAGACGATGATGTATTCCCTGAGATTCAGCGATTATATGATAGTGAGAAGTTGTTCATATCCCGGTTTGAGGAGTATCATCTTTCCTCTCAGGCAGATCCACTTATTGCTACAAATCGGATGATTCGTTGGCTTAAGGATAAACAAGAATATCAGACAATAGATTTCCTAAGGGAAGACGGTAGAGTGACCAATCGCAGCATTACAAGGATCTGGGAACGTGAATATATAGAAAAGAATATTACCCTTATAAGCGATAAATTTACGGAGGTGGGTTTTCAGTTTATTAAGATGGATAACGAACAAGGCGGTTTCGTTCTGGAAGAAAGAACTCCAGAGCTTTATCTTTTGTGTCCTTACGAGAAATTTTTTATCTATTTTGGTCCTCTTCTACTGAACGAGAAGCCTATAGCAAGTTTTGACCTTCTCAACATCGTCAAAATCAGCTACATATATGGCGAAAAATCACACACAGTGATTATTGATGAAATGCAGAACGTTATGAGAAATTGGAGTTATCGAATCTCGGTGAGTGAAGACTATCTATCCACGAATCAAATTCTGCTCATTGACAGCAAGTCTGATTTGGTTTTGCCTCACAGTTACAGTGACTTAATCCAAAACTTCAAAGGTATCGCATTCCGTTTACCGAAACCAGCCCGTTCCGACTTTGAGCGATTTGTAAAATCACTCTCTGGCAAGTGGATTAAGCGCACTGAGTTTAGAGAAGCAAGATCCGTAGCGAGCGAATTGCACCGGCGACCTGGGCAAGGATAAGATTGATCCAAAACGACCCTACTCATGGGTCGTTTTCCTTTTCGGATACTCCATACAATACTACCCAACAGTTCTTTTTGATCCAAAGATCGAAGGACATCGGTGCCATTGAATATGAAACGGTGATAGGCTGTCCAAGGGACGGGATCCACACCGCGGCCAGGCAACCCGATTTGTATTCGATATCCTTCGTTCAGGCGAGCCGTATCTGAAATAGCTACTTATGTTGTGGGAATATCCTGGACAACAATGCATTCGCAGAAGAGAAACTAACTTAACATTTACATAATTACAAATATTAATATTAATATTATTTGGGCTCCGCTAAATAGCTTGAGGACGGTACGGGCACCTTTTGGGTTTCGATAATCCTTTTTGTAGCAAACTTATTAAATTTGTGTGGTAGTATATGGTTAACCACAATATAGCAAATACCGATTTGGAAGGTATGGGGGGACTAATTAGTGCCACAATTTGCTTATTTTAATCCATTTACAGGTTGGGAGAATAGTTTTCCAACGGGAAAGCTCCAGATGTTTGAAGAGGATGCAAGCGTTCAATTAGACTGCCTCACGATCACAGAGGAAGAGATCACTCTCCTTCGAAAAAGAGGGAATGGCATTGAACTTGTTTGTCCTATTTGCCAGCATAGACTTTATTATAATCAAGGGTACCAAAAAAACAGGGATGGTAAGCTAACAGGCAACAAGAGTCCATATTTCTACCATGAGAACAAAAAAGCCTGCTTTTTTAGTGAATCACTGGCTCATGCGTTAACCAAGCGATTTATATTCCAAAAGCTTTATGAAAGTGGGTACGTTGTACGAGAGGAGCACCGGCTTAAAATCAACGGAAAAAAAGTCCGTGCCGACGTTGCAGCGTTCATAGGGGAGGCTCAGAACCAGCAGCTTCGGCTGGTCGTGGATGTTCAGGCTTCAAACAGCTACCCGTCTTTCATCGCAAAGCGTGTAAATGTATATTACTCTGAGGGTGTACCGACCGCATGGATCATCTTACTGGATGATTTTTTCACGGGATATGCAGGTACCATGAAGGATGAGTACGATCCAGATAGCGGAGAATTTCGTCGAGTTCCTATTGAACCTGGGGAAGATAACGAATTCACAGTAACCGGTAGAGACAGTAAAGCCTTCATGTTAATTATGAATGAGTACGGCTATGTAATTGCGGTTAACCACCAAGGCAATGTGTTTTTAATACGCCGAAACCCGATTAATGAAGACAGACGTGTTCTAGCCCTTATGAATGGACAAGTCTGGACACCACAGGACGAGTTATATAAAATTACCCGAATTGCGGACAAAGATATAGTACGGACCTTGGAGCTGACACCTCTAATCGAAATGATCGAATCCGAAAGGGTTCACGTAAAGGGTGTTGCTGGTCAAATATTCGGTGGTAGCGAGGAGCATCATTTTTCGGATGAGGATGGGCATGTTGCCCCTCCAGACGGACCTCCTATTGATTTTGAGGGAGGAAAGGTGTCAGAGCAAGATGCTGAACGTGCGCTTGATCCGATTTTACTAATTAAAGAAACCTGGGAGGCGCAGCGACAGGCTCATGCCAATTTGTTAAAAATGAAGGAAGAAGAAAAAAAGCGAGAAGAGGAAGCTGAACAACGCCGACAGGAGGAAATGCGACTTGCTGAAGAGGAAGCAGCTGCAGCTACAGCTTACAAAGTGGAAGATCAAGAGAGGAAGAGTAACGGTAGCGAGTACAAAACCGATCGACACTGGATAGGTACCTCCTATTCCCTTGAGCCTAAGAAGAGTAGTCCATACGCTTCGTCTGCTCAAATTCGAGATATAGAAAAGGGGTTGCAGTTGCAAGGGTATAAACTTGATGGCGTGCTCGATTTATTCAGCCTTTCTCGTGGCGAAGCGGACCGCTTGTTATCGTTCTTATCGGGTGACACAACCGTTCAAAGTCCGATACGCATGTATCGAAATGAAGAAACCATCTGGTCCTCCTATATTCAACTTCCGCATGCTGACCGCTTGCAGATGGAGCGCAATTTGTTCCCAAGCGGCTTACCATTCTGGTTTGCAACGAAGAAATTTAAGCTAGATAAAAAGGAGTACGAAGAGAGTAAGAAGAAAAAAGCAGAGGAATCGAGTGAAGGAAAATCCCTACGGAATGCTCCCAATCAGAACGATAATGAGCAACTCAGATTGTTTTAATTCAAAGCCAGGTAGGAAGTACCCGCGCTGTCTTGCTTGCCGCTGCTGTCGTAGACACAGCGTCTATAGGGGAATAACGACCTTCAATAACTGGAGGTCGTTTTGTTTGTCCGGACGGTGTTTATGTAAGTGGGTTACTAGCACGCTACAGCTTATGTGAGGGTTGGCTAAGGGGGCATATTCCCCTCTTAGGTTACCGATCGATGATCCTTGAGCCATTTAATTAAGTCGTGCCGAAGCACGCGTTTTGTCCCTTTCGGAGATGTACTCAAGTTGATTGTTGGAAAGTCTGTTCGGCGCATGAGTTCATATGCTGTTGGAGGCGATACTTGCAAAAACTTGGCAAGTTGGGATGCGGTTAAGACTTCAGGCATTCCTGCGAATTCATCGTTAAAATATGCAGCATAAAGATTGGCTGCCATATCCAAGTGTTTTTTCGGATCAAATAGTTCAACGGTTCCCACATATAACTTAAGATCGCTCTTTAATTCGACCATTATGTCACATCCAGAAATCGTTCTTGTCCACGTTCTTACCGGTGAGCTGGCGTGCAGCGTTGAGGAGAAGCTGCATGATGCTGCGTGATGGTCGATAGCTCTCATCGTTAAAGGCCTTGCTAACTGTATCCCTGCTAGCCTTTGACGCATCAACGACCTGTTCCTGCGCTCCATACCCCAAATGTTTGTCCATAAACTCCCCGTATTTAGATCGATTCTTACCCAATAGTCCCATACGTTATCTGCCTCTCAAAACGATTTAATTTCAAACTGACTAAAAATGGACGAGTACCATTCTTGTTACCATTCTGGACAAACAATCAAAATATAAACCTATTCTTTTCGAAATTCAGGCAGAAATTCAGGCATGTTGGACAATCAGTGCTGCGTATGACTTTATTACAGGTGCAATAACGCACCGCAACATCACGAGGAGGCGGTTGGCCATGGTAACGAAAAGAATGACGGTAGGAGAGCAACAACGGATGGTTCTGAATTTGATACTTAACGGTGTTAAGGTTTACTTGACCAGGGAAGGGCAAGGGGTACTCAGAGGAGAGAAGGTCGAGCGGATCCCGGTTCAGGGCGGAGTTGGAATGAAGATCACGTACGGGGCGCATAAACGTGAAATCGGTTAACCGCTCGACGTGCTCGCAAATAAAAAGGCCCAGCGCATGTGATTGTCAGCGCCAGACCACCAGGAAAGTAAAAAGTATTTCGTTTAACATGTCGGATCCATTTGAAGAAGCATTCTTTCACCACTCCGAGCAATATCGGCAGGTTGCAATTGATTTCAGATTCGAGGAAGTTGACAAAGCGCTTGAGTTTTTAAAGTTATCCTTGTCGCAGGGATATAAATGTCTGGTGTACGATGAAGATGAATCCAAAAAATCGTTGGTGTCAAGATCCCTTCACGCCTATTCTTCAAACTTTCCTCATCCTGCTAACCGTCCACAGCAGTAAAAATAGAGGCCAACCAGAATGACCTGGCTGACCTCCTACAAGGAATACAACTAATTAAGGTTTAACCAACAGTTTACCCGTGAAGAGTAGAATCAATGTCCTGACCAAAATAAAGGCAAGGACTATCGTAAGAACGGCCAGGATCACCGCTGCTATACCTTTCAATGGCCATACATCCACAACTATTGCATATTTCAAAGCTGCGTTGCTTAATGCTGCGATCGGAAAGCTTAAGGCCCACCAAGTAATCGTAAAAGGCACACCCCGCTTGAACACTTGCCTGAACAACAACAGAAACAGGAACAACCCGAAGTAGAACAGCACGGTGGCGAATCGATCTACTTCCCCCGTCAAATTAACATAAGACAGGAATCCCACCTCAAACGGCGCAATTAGAATCATAAGGGCAGGAGTCATCCTTGCGGGCAACGGTTCATGATACATTAACCGGGCTATAATTAGCGTAAAGAGCACAAGAGCTACTAAGGCGCCGATGGCAAATGTGAACCAGTTAATTTCCCTCGCCCATTCGAAGGGCATCGTTCCACCGGCTACTGCGACATCCAAGGTACCTACTCCTGGAATTAACCAAGCAGGGGTCGCGTTCAATAAATCCTGCTTACGTGTCAATAACCTCCGGACAATTATAAAGGCGATTGCCACCGTCATGACAGTTCCGATTATCCACAATGCTTCCGAAAGATCCGTGTTATACGCACTAACTACACTTGAGATCAACAGAACAGCAATCGTAATCGTCCCGAAGAAATTACCGATCACTGGGTGCTGGAACTCAGCAGACACTTGACTTGGGAAACGTACCAGCTTAATCGTATACGAAATGACCAAGGCTACAAACATGAATATAGCTAACGCACTGATCGAGTGACCTATTATGGGCGAGGTTCCGAATAGTTGAGCGGATAACCTCCATGCGAGCGCAAGCCCAGAGATGCCCATAACCGAGCCGAATAGATTAACAGGTAAATACTGCAGAGCTTCTATTCCGCTTGATTTTTCTATTGATAATGCTTTTTCAGCATTGAATGCTCCTGATTTTGCCGTCATTTGCTCCACACCCTCCCGTTCTTTGTATCTGTAGTATAGGAGGATAATAACCATCGATCAATGGCATTGTTTCAATGATTATCATTCATTCTGTCTATGATTGTGGCAAAAAAGAAGATTAACGAAATTCGTTAACCTTCTCATTTCTCTTCGATATAGGCTCATCGCACATCTGCGGTTGTTCGAATTTCATCGTTTTCACGTGGTTCGTCAATAGATCCATGAACTGTTTTGCTGCAAACCCAACATATTTATCCTTGTGGTGCACAATGCCGATTCGCCGACAAGGGGTCGGGTTCACAATTTTGATCACTTTCATTTGATTGTTAGTGTTGTACAGAGCAAGTAAAGTTCCGGATAAAATCGTTGCCCCCGCTCCTTCCTGTACAAGGCTTATGATAGAGTCTACCGTATTCGTTTCAATGATGGGCTGTAGATCGAATCCGATCGAGGTGCAAGTTACGTCAATCATCTTCCGACATTGATGCGTTTGTGGAAACATGACGATAGGGATTTGTCTGATTTCTTTAAAATCAATTTGTTGCTTGGCCGAGAGCGGGTGGTCATGAGATACGGCGAGATAAAACTCCTCCCGATACAAAGGGATTTTGGTTACGCGGTCATCATCCGAAGGCAGAATGGTGACGGCCAAATCAAGCTCATTCTGTATAATACGATCCACAATATCGTCGAAGCTGACGATCTTGATTTGAATGTGCGGGTACAATCTATGGAAATGTAGCAGCTGCGAAGACACTAGATGATTAATCTCCCCGGCAGAGCCCCGATGTAGATTTTTCCGCGCTCTATCTTCTTCAGCTCTTGAATTTCTTCTAAAGCACTCTTAAGGTGGCTAAAGATTTGTGTGCATTGGTGCTGCAGGACGGAGCCTGCCTCCGTAATAGCGATTCTTTTACCGATTCGATCGAACAAGGGCACACCAACCTCATCCTCAAGGGCTTTGATCTGGTGACTAAGCGTAGGCTGTGTAATTCCCAGCTTCTCTGATGCGCGGGTGAAGTGGAGCTCGTCGCATATGGCCATGAAATACTCAAGCTGCCTCAGTTCCACGGATAAGTTCCCCCTTGCGGTTAGTTATGGTGATATTATTGTAATTCTCCTTGGGGGAACATTCAAGGAGGGGGGTGAGGCAAGAAAGCCTCCAACCCCTCGAAAGGTGAGTTAGAGGCTTTCTTGTTTAACGAAGTTCAGCTAATTCTAGTGCATCACACTGGTAGAGAGCTGCTCTCCTTGTACATCGCCAGCCTTCCCTTGCGCACCTTCCAGCTTTTTGCCGCGCCGCAGCAGAAGGCCTAGAACGGCACCTCCAATGGCGATGTAGATCATGATGTGGAAGGTATCCCGGAAGCCGTGAACCATTGCTTCGAGCACATCCACCTTCGCTCCGCCTGCTTGCATCTCAGCTACATTGTCCGCTGTCTGCGAGGTAAGGATCGTTACCAGCGTAGCTACGGCCAAGGAGTTGATGACCTGCTGCATCGCATTGGTCACCGAGGTCACGCGGCTCACCAGCTCGCGCGGCGTCTTACTGATCAGATGGGTGTTCAGCGGCATCATCATCATACCCATACCCGCTCCGCACATAATAAGCGGAAGCATGATGTCTTTGCCTGTTGTCATCATATCGACCTGGGAATATTGGTAAAGCGCGCCTGTGATCAGAGATAGCCCTGCTACTACGAGCCAACGCACCCCGATTTTGTCATACAACATCCCGGCAATCGGCATCATTAACCCCGATGCGAGCGCCTGCGGCAGCAAGATTAATCCCGTATCAAAGGACCCGAACCCGCGCGCCTGTTGAAGAAATTGCGGCATAAGGAAGAGTGCACCGTATAACCCGAACTGAACAATCCATTGAACGACAATCCCGATTGAGAAATCCGGAGAACGGAATATTCTTAGCTCTAATAAAGGAGAGCGAGATCGCAGCTCCACAATAATGAAGGCGATGAGCGCAACGGTACCTACACATAGACCGATGATCGTTTTGTCCGAGGACCAGCCATGTGCCCCTTCACTAACCCCGTAAGACAAGGCTGCAAATGCTAGGGGCCCGAGGAACATTCCGGGGACGTCTATGCTTTTCACAGCATGCTTCTCTATCTTCGGGAGGCGTCGTAAGCCAATCATTAAACATATAATCCCGATGGGAATGTTAATCAGGAAGATCCAACGCCAGGAATGAAATTCAACCAGCCAGCCGGATAGAACCGGACCAATGGCAGGTGCGAACAGGATCGGAAGCCCCATCATCCCCATAACCGCTCCCACTTTGTGAGGCGGGCTTAGCCGGTAAATATAAGCCATTGCGACAGGCAGAACACAGCCTCCGCCCAAGCCTTGGATTACACGGAATACGATCAACCACTCCGCACTATTCGGTGTCGCACAAAGGATAGAGCCTAGGGTGAATAGCGTTACAGAGATAAGAAAAACCTTCTTGGCTCCGTATCGGTCCGATAACCATCCGGATAACGGGATTACAGCAGCTTGAGCTAGCATATACCCTGTGACTGTCCATTGCAGCGTAGGCAGATCCGCGTCGAAGTCATGCACCAAGCTCGACAAAGCTACGTTCATAGCGGTAGAATCCAACACAACCATGAACACGCCGGCGATAATCGCGATCAGTGGAACTAAGATTGATTTGATACTGAAGTCAGGCTGTAGATTATTCGGATTACCTGGAATGGATGTAGAACTCATACAGTGATTTGCTCCCTCTATCTGATTAAATTTCGTGTTTTTATCGATACACTCCTACACTACACCACAGAGCTCAAGCTTTTGCCGCCCGTGAACTGGCTGTTATACAGCTCGGCATAGAAGCCCTCTTGCTCAAGCAACTCCAGATGAGTGCCCTTCTCGATCACACTGCCATGATTCATAACAAGAATCAGATCGGCATCGCGAATGGTAGACAGCCTATGGGCGATCACGAAGCTGGTCCGGCCCTGCATTAGCTGCTGCATCGCTTTCTGGATGTACACTTCCGTACGCGTATCGACACTGCTGGTCGCTTCATCCAGAATGAGAATCGCAGGATCCGCCAGAATCGCTCGAGCAATCGTCAACAGTTGCTTCTGACCCTGGGAGATATTAGACGCTTCTTCATTCAGTATCGTATCATACCCATCCGGCAATGTGCGAATGAAGTGATCTGCGTGCGCTGCAACTGCGGCTTGCACAATTTCTTCCTCGGTCGCACCTTCGCGCCCGTATCCGATATTATCGCGGATCGTTCCATTGAACAGCCAAGTATCTTGCAGCACCATCCCGAACAGGCTGTACAGGTTACGACGCTTCAAGTCCGTAATGTCCACACCGTCCACGGTAATGGACCCCCCATTCACTTCATAGAACCGCATAAGCAGGTTAATCAGGGTGGTTTTGCCTGCACCTGTTGGCCCTACGATCGCTATGGTCTGCCCCTTTTGCACATCGATGTTCATGTTCTCAATCAGGATGGCATCTTCTTTATACCCGAACTTCACGCTTCGGAATTGAACATTCCCTTGCGGAGAAGTAAGGACTTCAGCGTTCACTGTCTCCGGAACCTCCTCCTGCTCATCCAGCAGCTCGAATACACGTTCAGCCGACGCAATGGTGGACTGGATTACATTGGCGATATTCGCCGTCTGAGCAATAGGCATCGAGAACTGTCTGGCATACTGGATAAAAGCCTGGATATCTCCGATCTGAATCGCTTGACGTGTAACCAGAAGCCCCCCAACCACGCAGATCATCACATACCCGATATTGTTCACGAACGAGATGAGCGGCATCATAATACCCGAGATGAACTGCGCCTTACGGCCGGATTCGTAGAGCTGGTCATTGATTCCGTTGAATTTGTCGACCGACTTCCGTTCATACCCGAATGCCTTCACAATCCGGTGTCCGGTATACATCTCCTCCACATGGCCGTTCAATTCTCCAAGATGCTTCTGTTGGCCAACGAAGTGCTGCTGCGAACGCTTCGCAACCCCTCTCACCACAATAAAGCTAAGCGGAATCGTCAGTACTAGAATGACGGTCAACAATGGACTGATCGTCAGCATCATCACAATGACACCTAATATAGTGACAACGGATGTGATGAGCTGGGTCAAGCTTTGCTGCAGCGTACCGCTGATATTGTCGACGTCGTTGACGGCACGGCTCATAATCTCCCCATGAGTACGGGAATCGAAGAAGTTAAGCGGCATGCGCGTCAGCTTGTTGCTTACTTCCCGCCGCAGGTCATAGACGGTCTTCTGCGCTACACCAGCCATCAGATATTGCATGATATAACCGAATACAGCACTTAGCAGGTACAGCCCTAACAGAATTAGTACAATTTGAAGGATGTAATCAAAATCAATACCGTCACCAGGCACTCCATTCATCTTGCCCATGATGCCTTCGAACAGCTTTGTGGTCGCATTTCCCATCAGCTTCGGACTGATAATCGAAAAGATTGTGCTCAATATGGCCGTTAATAGAACAGTAAGAAGACGAAATCGATAAGGCCTTAAATATCCAACGAGTCTGCGGAAAGTACCCTTGAAGTCCTTTGCCTTCTGCGGAGGCATGCCCATTCCCATCGCGGGAGGGCCTCCGCCAGGACCTCTCCATCCTCCTCCGCCTCCGCCTGGACTCGTGCCTGGAGCAGAATGTCCGCCAGAAGCTGATCCTCTTTGTGCCTGACTCATGCGATCTCCTCCTCAGACAGTTGGGAATATACGATCTCCCGATATACTTCACAGAACTCCATAAGCTCACTGTGTGTTCCGATCCCTGCGATCTTGCCGTCATCCAGCACAACAATGCGATCGGCATCCATAACTGTACTAACCCGCTGGGCGACAATAAGCACGGTGGAATCTTCAATTTCAGACTTTAGCGCTGACCGCAGTTGAGCGTCTGTCTTGAAATCTAGTGCCGAGAAGCTATCGTCAAATATATAAATTTCCGGCTTCCTTACCAACGCTCTAGCAATGGACAAACGCTGCTTCTGTCCGCCTGATACGTTTTTGCCCCCTTGTGCCAAGACCGAGTCGAAGCCTTCCTTCATTCCGCTAATGAATTCCATAGCTTGTGCTACCTTCGCTGCATGACGGATCTCTTCATCGGTTGCAGCTTCTTTCCCATAACGGATATTCTCCGCCACCGTGCCCGTGAACAACACCGCCTTCTGCGGGACAAAACCGATCTTTGATCGCAGATGCTCCTGTGACATCTCTCGAACATCAACATCGTCTATGAACAAGCCCCCAGCGTTCATATCATAGAATCGCGGTATCAAGCTGACGAGTGTCGATTTGCCCGAACCCGTTCCCCCGATAATTGCCGTGATCTCTCCCGGACCAGCCTCGAAGGATATGCCCTCCACAGCAGGCGCTTCCGCACCGGGATAGCTGAAGGTCACATTCTCGAACCGAACGTAGCCGCGTTTGTGCTCGGATGAACGTTTCACATGCTCCGCATCCTTAATCTCCGGCTTCATCTCCAACACCTCATTGATTCGCACAGCAGAAGCGGAGGCGCGCGGCACCATAACGAACATCATCGATACCATAATGAGCGAGAACATAATCTGCATCGCATATTGAATAAAGGCCATCAGATCACCGACCTGCATCCCGCCGCCTTCAATGCGCAGCCCACCGAACCAGATAATAGCAATGGAGGAGAAATTCAGAATCAGGATCATAGCAGGCATCATGGCCGCCATAATCTGATTAGCCCGGATTGCAGTATTGGTCAGATCCGCGTTCGCTTCATCGAAGCGCTTCTTCTCATAGTCCACCCGATTAAAGGAACGAATGACACGAATACCCGTCAACGATTCACGCAGCACCAGATTCAGCTTATCGAGCTTGCTCTGCATCACCTTGAAGAGAGGAATCCCCTTCCAGGCAATCCCGAATATCGTAGCGACCAGAATCGGAATTATGCCCACGATAACCAGAGACAGCTTAGCATCCTTCGATACCGCCATAATAATCCCGCCAATACACATCATGGGCGCCATTACCATCATCCGCAGCATCATAATGAGCACCTGCTGCACTTGCGTGACATCGTTGGTCGTTCTGGTGATTAGCGACGCAGTGCCAATCTTGTCAAATTCCTGCAAGGAGAAGTTCTCTACATGAGCGAACAGCTTGCCTCGAATGATCCGCCCCAACCCTGCCGAAATAATCGCAGACAAGTGACTCGCCCAGATCGTGAACACCACCCCAGCGGCCGCTACGAGCAGCATGAATCCTCCAATCTTCAGAATGTACGCAGTATCCCCATCCACAATCCCGATATCCACGATATCCGCCATCAAGGTAGGGAGATATAATTCGGATAAAGATTGCAGCAGGACGAGAAACAACACACCTGCAATGAGTCCTTTATAAGGCTTTAACAATCGGAATAGCTTTAGCACCCTTTCCACTCCTTTCGATCGTTCAGCTTTTCGTCTGTGTTCAAAGATACACTAGTTTTTTAAACTGAATATTAACTAGCCTTCAGCCTTTTGTCACAGACCCTAAGTGATACCAAAATTAAACTTAATCATTTCCTCCAGACTCTGTAAAATGAAGTTAAGATGGCCCCTAATGCAAAGGAGAGTAAAATATGGATCAACAGCAAAGCTCGATATCAGCGGACGTGGTCGTAATTGGCGGCGGACCGGCAGGAATTAATGCAGCAATCGCATCAGGACGCGGAGGTGCCAGGACAGTGTTAGTGGAACGTTACGGCTTCCTGGGCGGAATGTCTACAGCAGCGTTAGTCTATCCGTGGATGACCTTTCACACATCGGATGGCAAGCAAGTGATTCGAGGAATTGCTCAAGAAATCATTGATCGCTTGATGGCCGTTAACGCCTCGCCAGGGCATGTCCGAGATACAGTCGGCTTCACCTCGACGATTACACCGTACAATCCGGAAGTATATAAAGTGTTGGCTATGAAAATGCTGAGGGAAGCTAGTGTAACGCTCCTGCTGCATAGCTTCGTAGATCACGTGTCCATGAACGAACGCGGTGATACGATTCAGTCGGTCCAGCTTACTTCCAAATCCGGCCGTATCGACCTGCAGGCCAAAGTGTTCATTGATACGAGCGGTGACGCCGATGTTGCCCATCTATCGGGTGCTCCCTGCCTCAAGGGCCGTGATGGAGATAGCGCAACTCAACCCATGACGATGAAGTTCAGAATGCGCGGCGTAGATTTGGCCAAAGTGAAGCAATATATGATCGATCACCCGGATGAATTTTATCGTAAAACTCCGCATGCAGAACTGCCGAATCTTCCTCTGTCGGGCATATGCGGATTTTTCAAGCATTGGAAAGAAGCGAATCTCCCGATCAATCGCGATCAAGTGCTATTCTTCACGGGGCCGAATGAGGATGAAGTGCTCGTTAATACGACACGTGTACAAGGACTCGACGGTACGAATGTGGTGGACTTAACGACCGCCGAAGAGCTTGGCCGAGAGCAGGTGCTGCTTGTGGCAGATTTCATGACTCGCAACCTTCCGGGGTTCGAGAAAGCTTCGATTTCTCAGGTTGGGGCACAAATCGGGGTTCGTGAATCCCGCCGGATCGACGGGCATTATGCCTTGACTAGCGAGGATGTGGTGGCCGGCACTCGCCAAGACGATGTCATCGCACGCAGCGGATATCCGATCGACATCCACGATCCTTCCGGGAAAGGTGTTACAGCTGCCTGGGTGCAAGGGGATGGCGCTTACGATATCCCTTACCGTTGCTTGTTAGCCAAGAAGGTGGTCAATCTGCTGGCTGGAGGAAGGTGCATCTCGACAACCCACGAAGCGCTAGCTACTACTCGTCTGACCCCAAGCTGTATGGCTACAGGTCAAGCGGCAGGCACTGCGGCAAGCATCGCCGTGCGCCACGGCATACTCCCGCATGCCATTGATATTAAGGAGCTGCAGCATGAGCTGCGACAGGGAGGCGCGGTGTTGGACTAATCCGTTTCGTAGAAAAAGCAGCAATAGCGGAACCGCTTCTACCTGCGTTCCGCTATTGTTCCTATTCAGACTTACTCAGGCCTATTCATCAAAAGCCAAGACGGAATCCCGACTAATCAACGTTCCATTATTGCGTCCTTCACATATTTCTCTCATCGATCCTGGCTTGTCGAAGTTAAAGACATGGATAGGCATATTGTAATCCCGCGCAAGGATAAAAGCTGACTGGTCCATCACCTTGAGATCGTTCTGCAGCACGTCGTTATAATGCAGGGTTGCATATTTGCGCGCATCTTTGTCCTGCCGAGGGTCAGCGCTCAGCACTCCGTCCACTCCTTGCTTCGCTACGAGCAGAGCCTCGCAATTAACTTCAATGGCCCGCTGTACAGATGGGTAGTCCGTAGTGACATAGGGCTGACCATTTCCCCCTGCAAATATAACAATGTACCCTTTCTCCAGATGATGCACAGCTCGCAAACGGATATACGGCTCGGCTACGGATGTGATCGGCAGAGCCGTCATGACTCGCACTTCCTTAGCGGTCTTGGCTTTGAGAACCCCTCTAAGCATGAGGCTGTTGACGACAGTGGCCAATGTCCCGATGTTATCCGCTTCCGCTCGTTCAATACCCCAGCCTTCTGCCATGTTCCCACGAAAAATATTTCCCCCGCCTATAACAATCGATACCTCTACACCTAACTCGACGACAGACATGACTTCATTGGCAATGTGATCCAACCGTTCCGGCTCGAACCCGAACTCGCTTTTACCCGCTACGGCCCCTCCGCTTAGCTTGATCAACACTCTTGAGTACCTGTTCCCCATGTCTCATCCGCTCCTATAAGAAGTATTTGTGCATAAAAAAACACTAAAGCCAAAGAACGCTCTAGTGTCACAGTGGAATGGGATATAGAAGACCATCTCGACGAAACAGGTTGTTCCTGGACTCCTTCATATCCCCATTCCTTTCCATTAATGACATCCATTAATTGTAATATGCTCCAAGGAAAATTGCAATACACATCTCCTTGTGAGTGCTTAGATATAACCAGGAATAGTTCTTGACTTATTGTTGTGATAATGATTATCATTATTAAATAAGCAGGTGTTCAACTCAATCACTTCGTGTTCGGGGGAATAAGCATGGAACAACCGATGGATCTTTCGCTCCTTAAGCATTTTTTCCATATCTCGCTTACAGGCGAAGAAGATGCAGTCACCACAATTCCGGGTACGGATCTCCTCCGGAGAGAACAGATGGATGCCGTCATTAGGCAGAGCGGGACTTTATTGAAGGCAACCGGCACGGAATTAGCTGCTTCATTCGTCGGGATGGCCTTCTTTGGTGTGTGCGCCAGCATCCAACTGATTCTTGCTTCCCATAACCGACTCCTTGATCTGACTTTAGCGAATATGGAGTTCCAAATCGACATGCATGAAGACCATATCCATGGGTGCTTCAAGATACGCGAACTTAGATGGAAGGAGGCTCCAGAAGCAGCGCAGGATCGGGACGCTTGGGTTGCCGCTGAGCTTACAAGCTTCTATAGGAACGAAATCCGTCCAGTCGTGGAGATTGCTGCCGCAAGCGCAGGCGTGAAACCAGAGTTGATCTGGAGCCAATATGGCGCCAGGATGGCATATGCCTTAGACTATGTTGAAGGGACCCGGAAGCGCCCTGAGGTATTGGAGCGATTCCGTCAAGATTACCAGACACTAGTTCGCGCAGTGCCAGCAGAGGTATTCGGCAGAAGGAAGAATCCATTCGAGCACAAACCTCGTTATATCGACAGTCCATATGTAGCCGGCAAATTAATGATGCGTTCCTCCTGCTGCATGTATGATCGTCGTGAGAATGGCGAGAAATGTTACAATTGTCCGATGCTGCTGCCTGAAGAAAGGGAGGCACGCAGACTTCGCATCGAAGCTGACCGTGATAAACAGTCAGAGCATACGGCATAACAAGCAGCGTCTTTACGATTAGCGGTTGATTTACCCTAGATTCTCCATATGTACTCCGTTTCTGCCGCCTTGCTTGACTTTATACAACGATTGATCTGCCAATGAATACAGACGCTCGAAGGTATTGGTTTCTTCCGTCTGACAGGCGACCCCGATGCTGACCGTGAACCGGATGTTATCTTTGGACGACTGAACCACGGTCTGCTGAACTTCATCGCGGATGTATTCCGCTATCGCTAAAGCTTCTACCTCGCCTACATTTGACAGGGTAATGGCGAATTCCTCGCCTCCTATTCGTCCGAATATCCACGATTCCTCACGAATACGCTCGACTGCACCCACAAACGCTTGAATCGCCTTGTCCCCTGCCAGATGACCATATCGGTCATTAATTCGCTTGAAATGATCTATATCTACAACCAACAAACACAGCGGCAGGTTTTCTTCTAAAGATGCCCGTATCGCGTGCTCGGTTTTCTCTATGAACCCGTAGCGGTTATAGATACCGGTTAATCCGTCCGTAACGGCTCTCCACCTTAGCTCCAACTCATTGCGCCTGATCTCTGTCATATCCGTCATAACGGACATAGAACCTGCATAAGTCTGGGTGCCATAGATGACTGGAATGATTTTGACCGCTATATAAAAGGGCTCAGCCTCCGTACCGAAACGAAGCTCAATCTCCCGCTCTTCCAAGCTGCTATGAGCAGCGATCCACGAATCCAGTCCCTTAACCGCTTGATCTAACTGTTTTCCATTCAATGAATCGTGTGATTCACCGCTTATTCGTTCCAGCATCACTCTGGCGGCCTGATTACTATCCACGATCCGCCTATCCGCGTCGAGCACAACGATTCCTTCCTTCATTACGTCGAATAGTTTATTCCGCGCTATGGGAACGACCTCGAACAACTGATACTTGAACATCCCCCATAACAGCAGCAACAAAGAAGGGATGTACGTGATGGTTATTGAAGCTGAGTGGCCTGAAATCGGAAATATGTGAAAAAAACGCAGTGTAGAAATGATTGTTGGAAAGGTTATTCCCAGAATGAGTACAATGATTTGTCTCCTCTGCAGCCCATTAGTGAATATCAAGGTTCTGAAAAGAACGACCATTGTAATTAAGAACAGCAAAGTTAAATAGGACAATACAAGCCCATTCAGGCCTGTCCGCTCAATGAGCAAGATTCCTTCTTCGCCCGGAGTAACAGATTTGCGCATCAAATGATGATAGGAATCCGTGAAAATCAGTCCCAACCCGATGGTCGGGAGCACACTCGTTCCCAGTACCCAGCTAGCCTTAATCCGTCTATCTAGCCCGGAAAGGGCCAAGGATAAGTATAGGATCATAACCGGTGAATAGAAGTAGGAGATCTGTTGCACATTGCGCCATAACAGCATGCTTTCCAAGGAAGAGCTCCTATACTCCATGTTGGAAGCGATCGAGGCATTAACCGTTAACAAGCTGAGCAGGAGAAAGAAATAGCTGCCAGGCAACCGGCGGTATTTATAAGCAAAGACGGCACTTGCGAACGCTAACAACCCCGAGATTAAATAGGCCATCGAAATCATACTCTACCACCTCCTGTATGACCTATTCTATCAGCTTCAACTAGGAATGGATACGAATTTGACGTTCCAGAGCTGACAGACTGATACTAAAATAAGCTGCCGAGACATCTCGACAGCTTACTTCGTTATAAGTTATGGAAGTACAACCAGAGCAGCGGATTTGGCTTTCAGCTTAATGGAGAAGCCTTCTGTTGTCGAAGTCACGTGCTCGGTGAATGCCAAGCGATTGTTAGAATCAAAACGATATACTTCCCCATTGCTTGTTGCTTGGAAGTCACCTGTCACATTAACGGAGCGCGCTGCATTGTCTTTATTGAACAAGAGCACATAGGTTTTGCCGTCCGCGCCAACGATTGTGTAAGCTCCAACTGCATCCGCAATGGCACTGATCGTCTGTACACTGTCCCCTTTAATCTGACTGCCTTTACCATCATAATTCAGATACAGCTTGAAAGCATCTTCAAGTGCAGTACCTGCCGGCAGAGATCCGAAGCGTGTAGCAAGATCAACCCCTTCGCGTCCGAAGATAGCAAGCGCTTCTGCTTGAGCCAAGCCTACGCTGATTCCATTGCCGTTGCCGAAGTTGTATTCGGTAATGGCAAGCTTCATCCCCGGCATGATGTTGTTGATCATTTCCTTCATTCGAGGAATAAGTCGGATCGGCTCCTGAATCCAGGATTCATCGATGAAATTCGGATCATAGAGCGATTTCAAGGCTTGGAAACGACGTTTTACCGTGTTCGGCCCTTCGTCTCCGGTTGGAACCCCATTTTCCTGAGAGTAGTAATGAATATCCAGGTAATCGACCAATCTTACGCCGGTTGCTGCCTGATAAGCTTTTATCTTCTGCAAATACCACTCCAAGAACGGTGTTCCGCCATGCGCAGCGCGATCCGGTCCATTAGCGCAATTGTCTGTGGACGAATAGAAGTATGCGCACCAGCCCCATGAGGTAGGACCGAAGATACGAGCTTGACTGTCCTTAGCTTTGATCGCTGCTCCATAGAGCTCGGTGAAACCCCAGATTTCATCATAAGTCGGAGGATTCGGATGAACGTCGCGATGTGTGACATGCCAAATCTCCGGTTCGTTATCCAGTGCATAGTCATGAACCAAATTACCCGTGCGCGCTGCGATATGATCGATCCAACGCGTTACGAAATCAGGTCCTATCGGAATAGAGGTATCTCTTGGATCATTATTCGTAACGAGACTGCCATCCGGGCGAACACCGCTGCCAGCATCCGGATAATCATTCGGAGAACTGGTTTGTTGGCCGTATTTGCTTTGCGCGAATCCATAAGCGACTTCGCGGGATTTTGGCGTCCAGCCAATGGTCGGAATCGTCAACAACACTTTGCCATTTTTGCTGAGCGTGTTATCTATGAACCGGTCCGACATCGTGCCTGCCGGATCCTGTTCGTAAGGGAAGTTCATGAAATACCAGTCGGATGCGCGATTGGCGGCATCAATCTCCCAGTTATACCGCGTTGTGTTGTTGCCGCCCCAGCGTTGAACAGGGAAAGGCAATTGTGATTGTGTGGTATGCATATCGTCAAAGTTAATCCCATATATATCCGGATTAATCGCGCGACGGTCTGCCTGCTTATCAACCTTTACTTCCAAGGAAGGCAGCTCCGGCTCTGGAAGCTGGCCTGCATAGAGATTGCGCAGCAAGCTTACATCATCGATATATACTGCACCCTGGTTCGCTTCAGTAGCAGCCTGGAAGATCATGCCGTCGAATTTCTCGTCGTACAGACCCATATCCGCAAAATTGACTGTAATTCGCGTCCACTGCCCAGCTGGAATCACACCGCCAGGCACATATTGACTGAGATCAACAGCTCCTTGAGCGGTCGTTCCGTTGTAAGCATGCAGCATCAGCTTCTGGCCGCCGGTTGTCCCGCCGTGAATCCAGAACTCAATTCCGTAATATTCACCCACGACACGCTTCACATCACCCGCGAACCATACTCCATCCCAGCCATCCGGTTCAAACTTCACAGCATGGGAGCCGGAGTGGATCTGCTCGGTATTCGCCAGATCCTTGGAGTGCCAACTGTGATTGTTGAAGCCGCTCGCCAATCCATCCGTATATACGGCCTGTGCCTCAACCTCCGTCACTTGTACGTAAGCAACGGCTGTTCGAGATTTATAAGTAGCGGTTATTCGGGCAATCCCCGGAGCAACTGCAACAATCGCGCCTTGCTCTACTCGGGCAACCTCCGGTTTGTCAGATTGCCATACCGCTGTATCTGTCACTACTTGAGTCACACCAGTGGAGAGGAACGTCTCCGCTTCCAAGCTCTGACGCTCACTTGGCAGCAACACAAGCTGAGGACGATCCATCCTCACTTCCAACACCTCCGGCGGAGCCACATATTTACGCACCACTGCAATATCGTCCAGGTACAGCGCTTCTTGCTGACCGCCAGTTGTACCTGCAATTAACAACCCATCGAACAGTTGACCTGGCAGATTCAGATCTGCAAGCATAAGCTCGACCTTCGCCCATGTGCCGGCTGGAATACCGCCTGGAATGAGGCTTTCAAGCGCAAGCTCTTTGACTGGCTGACCGCCTGCCATGAACACCAGCTTAGCTTGCTGTCCGCCCTTGTCGCCGCCGTGCACCCAAAGCTGCAGCTTTTCGAATTCCTTTACCGTCAAAAGGCGGCCGCTATAGAAGTACAGCCCATCATCATTGCGCGGTGCGAAGCGTATGGACTGCGATCCGGTATGAACCGTGTCTTGTTCGTCAACCGCATGCTGCGCCCAACTGTAATTGGTGAAGCCCTCCTGTACCTGATCGTCAAATACATACAGACCGTCGATCTCCTCTATCGGGCCTGAGCTTCCCACTTTGGCAGTTACTCGAACGGGCAATTGGGCAGTAAAGGATTCATATACGGCACGGACAACCGTCGCACCGCTCTTGACACCCTTCACCTGACCTGCTGCGGTTACCGTTGCAATGGTTTCATCGTTTGAACTCCATTGCAGCATCAAGCCTGAAGGCGGATCGATCACCGTTCCGTTGGCAAGCTGTGCCTTAAGTGTAGTCGCGCGGGTATTTCCTTCGCGAACGATCACTTCTGTCTCCTCGAAGACCAGACCGGTTATAGCCTGCTGTTGACCTTGCGGCTCACCCGTGCCAGTTCCTGTTCCTGTGCCAGTGCCTCCAGTGGAACCTGCAGCGGCGTGGAACTTCATGTCATCCAGGAATACAGACTCCTGTTCACCATCTCCCCACAGCCAAATCCCATCCAGAAGTCCTTGGATACCTGCGTCTTTCAGGTTAACCTTCACTTCCACCCATTGGTCAGCCGGAATCCCGCCAGTCACCAAGCTCTCCACTTGACGCTCGACAACGGTCTGCCCGCCAAGAGAGAACACCAGCTTCAGCTTCTGCCCGCCTGTACTCCCGCCGTGAATCCAGAAGCTGAAGCTCTCATAGTCATCAGCATTCATGATCCGATCTTTATAGAAATAAAGCGCCTTGCCACCATCAGGATCGAGACGAATCGCCCGACTTCCCGAATGGACTTGAGCGGTTGATGCCTGATCTACGTCCGCCCAGCTATAGTTAACGAATTCACTCGATAGTGCATCCTCATATACCGATAATGAGCTTGCTTGCGCTGCAATGGCAGTTGACTTGCCAGGCATCCACCCATTCGGATACAACAAGGTCAGTACCATTAATAGCACGGCTGTTACTCGAGCTTTATTACTCCTCTTTCCGTTAATCCAACCCATACTACATCTCCTCCCGCATGTTCCCGTACACGTCTCGCGTATACTGGATTTATCATACTTCCATATCTTGTCATACAGCCAGTTACAACGTGTCATTACTTTTGTCATAACCCGTCATTTCTCTTCGCAAGCCCCTGCCCTAACGCCTGGATCTGTGATAGTCTAAAGAAGAATTTTACAGCAAATGAGGGTTCAACCGATATGATAAGCTTGTTAATTGCCGACGATCAGACGTTGTTAAGAGATGGATTGCAGACAATTCTGAATTTGGAAGATGATTTGAATGTGGTAAAAGTAGTGGGGAATGGGCTGGAGGCCTACGAAGCCGTGGGTGAGCTGCGTCCCGACGTTGTATTAATGGATATCAAGATGCCGATTCTAGACGGAATTGAGGGAATGAAGCGGATCAAGCGTGATTATCCCAGCACGATTGTCCTAATGCTGACCACCTTCGCGGAGGATAAGTTCATTGTCGATGCTATGGCCGGCGGAGCCGACGGCTTCTTGCTCAAAGACATGCCGGGTGATCGAATCATCCAGGTTGTTCGCGATGCGGTTGACGGCCATGTTATTCTCCCTGGGGCCATCGCTGCGAAGCTGGCTGCCCGGCTTTCGGCCTTCAACCCTGCTGCTGCGGACACCTTCGATGAGAAAGCATTAAAGCATGCTCGTCTCACATTCACCGAGAGAGAACGCAAAATTATTATCCTCATGCTTGAAGGCCATACGAACAAACAAATCTCCGGAACTATGTTCATGAGTGAGGGCACCGTGCGTAATTACATTAGCGTCATTTACAATAAAATAGGTACAAATGACAGACAGGAAGCAATTGCGCTGCTAAAGGAGCTGATCCTCAAGGATGCGAACTAAATCGGTTCTTGCTCTCCTGATCGTGTTGATCCTGGTTTCCGTTGGGGCGTATGTGTTCCTTAATATGATGCAACCAACGGACCCCAGTCAATCTTTGGATGCGGACACGGACCAGAATTACTTTAAAAGATCCGGATGGCTTGTCTATCAAGGCGATGCGCCCGATGCAAACTCGGAGTGGAGAGCGTTCGACCGGTCAGCTAGAGCGGAGATGACGGGTTACAAGGGGATCGCCTGGCTGCGTCTCACACTGCCCGCAGCCTTGCCTGAAAGGGATCCTTATTTGTTCCTGCTTGGTTTCCAGCAATTTGAAGCCTTTATCGATGGAAAAACGGTATACAGCTTCAATATAGATCATTCCTCTGTCCATATTCATCCCACTATGAAAATCCATCAGATTCCGTTAAAGGCAGAAGATGCCGGTAAACGGCTTGAAATCAGGATGAAGTGGAACAGCAATACTTTCCTTGGCATTTGGAATATCATAGGGACACGCTTTATATTTTTATTGGATGTATTGAAGTATGAATGGTCGACTCTTGTATACGTCACGCTATTCCTAGCCGCAGGACTCGCCTCCGCCTTATTGTTCCTTAGAAGAAAGCAGGATTTTATCTATTTATGGTTTGCTCTTCTGGCTTTGTCAGCGGGTATTGGCCTTATGTATAAGATGCTGCTTTTACAATGGCTGGTTGATTCGGATCCTATCTATTACTGGAAGGATTTGCTTCTCCCTTTTGGATTTTATGCGTTCGTCGGTTTCTACGGGGAAGCTCTAAGATTGAGCACACACCGGGTTTTCCGCTTGATGAAAACCGTAATACTTGCTTATACCGGTCTGACAGCAGTTGCAGGGTGGTATAACAATGATTTGTACTGGAAGCTTCTTGTTGACTATTTGCCCTATTGTTTCACTGCTGTGTTTGTTACGGTGAGCATCTACGTGTTCAAACGATTCCGCAAGAACCGGGACAGGGATACGCTCTGGTTACTCGGGGGTTACGCCTTACTGGTTTTTACCGTTGCTATCTACCTTATATTAAACCTGTCGCCATCCTTTGTGAGTTGGTTGGTATCTTTGTCCCCCCCTATAATGAACCATCTTGTCCAGCATGAGCTGCAAGGAGGATTGCTGCTATTCATGATGTGCCTGGCCATGGTGATGTTCCATCGCTTCTCGGATGTCTATAGACAAGTTGAACGCAATACTATAGAGCTGGCGACCAAGAACGAAGAACTTGAACGGTTCCACCGCTCATTGGAAGACATCGTCGAACTTCGAACAAAAGAACTGGAGGAAGCGAATCGATCGTTGGAGGCATCGGTACGTGAGACCGCAGTGACACTAGCAGAGGTATCTGTACTGGAGGAGCGCAATCGGATCGCTCATGAGATTCACGATGTAGTTGGGCACACTTTGACCGCAGCCATCGTGCAGCTGGAGGCCTCGAAGAAGCTGGCTGGGCGCGACCTTGTGAAATCCGTGGAGAAGCTGGACATTATAAATGGCCTGGTGCGAAAGGGTCTTGACGATATTCGCCGATCTGTCCGATTGTTGAAGGATGAGGGGGAGACGTTCGATCTTCATGCAGCCCTGGACGACTTGATTCGGGATACAGAGCTTACAATGGGTGTAGAGATTGATGCGCATATTGAACCGCTTCCTCCTCTGGCATGGCTGACGCAACGAGTTATTTACCATGCGCTTCAGGAGGGATTAACGAATGGGATCCGCCACGGGAATTGCAGTCTATTCACGTTCACATTGCGCCGGGAGGATCAGCGATTGCGTTTCTTGCTTATCAATGACGGCACCCCCTTCGGCTCGTCCAAGCCAGGCTTTGGCTTAACAACGATGATGGAGCGCATCCATTTGCTCGGAGGTACGGTCGAGGTAGGGGCTATTCGAGAAAGTACCGGCCCTGGCAAAGAGCCGTCGGCCTCCGAATCAAGTGATGGAGCGGGCTCTTCCGAAGGCGAGATCGGCTGCCGCTTGGAGATTACGCTTCCGGTGGTTGCCGCCTAGAGCAGGATTGAGCAACTCTACATTTATGTAAAGTCATTGTTCCCTTCTCTTTTCCGAATTGTATTCGGTTAAAAAAAACCTGATTCGACCATCCTACTAATAAGGAGGTGAATCAGATCATGGCAAAAGACGTATTGTGCGAAGTCAATTCCTGCAAGTACTGGGCTCCAGGCAATAATTGCAGCGCATCCTCCATCTATGTAGTTAGCCACCGAGGCAAACAGGCCCATAATTCCGAGGAAACGGATTGCAAGACATTCGAACCCAAGATCTAAGGTTTACTTGAAAGAGCGGCTGCCCCACAGCTGCTCTTTCTTTTTTTGACCTCTATACAAACTAGTCTACCCATCAATGAGAATTATTATCACTCTTTTTTTCTGGCGATTAATTTTTCGTTACGATCTGCAACATTCTCCTAGAGACGTGCGTCATGAAGATTGGAAAAGATTACACATCCAACTAGGAGGATTGTTCATGCCATTCGTCAAGAAAACCGCTATGCTCGCTTTGTCCACCGCGCTCTTGCTCTCGATTGCGCCTTCCGCATTTGCAGCAGACGCAACTAGCGCCCAGTCTTCTGTTAGCAGTTCAGCACCAGGTCCAACTGCACCTGTGAAAGAGCCTTCCACCATAGCCGCGCCTACCGATTCATCAGAAGCGGTGGATGCCAAGATTAGCAAGGAAAGCGCAATCGAACTCGCTAAGAAAGCAATCTCCTTGCCCGACGGCTACACATTGCAGGGCATCAACTTCAATTCTTCCTCCTATTTGAACGGAAGCGGGGCATGGAGCGTGCAATTCGAGAAACGCAATGAGAACCGTTCTTTCGGCAATATCAATGCCACTATTGATGCTGACACTGGCAAGCTCCTTAACTATTACAGCTACGAGAACGATCCGGATCGCATCCCTTCTTATCCACCCCGTGTGGACTTGCAAGCCGCCAAGCAGCTCGGATTAAGCTTGATCCAGAAGATGCATCCCGATCTCGCAGATTCTTTGCAATATAACTCGACATTCGAGGATAATTTCAAATCACCGCTTAACGGCCAGGTTCGCTACAGCATCCGCTACGATCGCACCGTGAACGGCATTCCATTCCCTCAGAATTTTGTGGAGGCCAGCTTTGACGGAGACGGTCGTTGGATTGGTTATGAGTATCAAATGAGCACTAAAGTAACATTCGAGGACACGAAGGGTGTCTTGACGCCAGAAGAAGCGTTCAAACAATATCGTACTGTCAGCAACCCATCCCTGCTCTACGTGGCTACTCGCCCTAATCGCAATGACACGGCCTTAAAGCCTGTGCTCAGCTATACGATGCCATTCAACCTGTTAGACGCCAAGACTGGCACCTTGATCGATTATAACGGCAAGCCTGTCACTGATCGAACAACACCCGTTCCGTTAACCGATAAGCCTCTGGCCAACAAACCTTCCGCTAATCAGAATTTAAGCAAGGAGCAAGCGATAGCTATTGTAACCTCACAATTAGGGTTACCTGCTGGAGCGGTGCTTCAGAACGCTTCATACAACGAGAATGTGGACAGCAAATTCAGCAGCGGCGGCGGCTCCTCCTGGAATATGTCATGGCAAGTTCCGGCTGAGAAAGACAAGGAAGCCATCTACATTAGCGCCACTGTGAACAGCAAGACCGGCGAAATCATGAATTACTACCGCAACCAGCCTTACTATTACGATAAAGCACCAACTGCAACCGATAGCACGGTCTCAATCGATACGACCGACAAAGCTAAGGAAGCGGATCTTGCTTTTATCAAGAAGGTTCTCCCGCATTACACGAACGAGTTGACTTTGGACACGAATAACATGCGTCCGCTTCCTACGGAAGACATGAAATACATTAGAACATACGATGTGAGCTTCAAACGTCTGGTGAATGGAGTCGAGACCGAATTCGAATCTGTTAATGTTGGCATCAACTTGTCTACAGGGGCGGTGGAAAATTACTGGAACAATCTATCCAACCTGACGTATCCGAATGACCTAGGTAAACAAATCGATGCCGAGCGTGCTGAAGAGCTGATCTTGTCCCAATACACGTTGGAAAAACGTTATGTGCTGCCAGGCGGCGGACCTGGATACGGAGGCGGACCCATCAAGCCGTATGCTGAGCCAACGATTGCTGTTGGTGACCAAGTCGAGCCTGCTGCTCAATCCGCTAAGGTAGTATATGTAGCCACTCCTAAGAACCCTTCGGAGCATGTGTTCCTTGATGCTCTGACTGGTGAATGGAAAAGCCGTGATACTGGCGAGATTACGGTACCAGGCAAAACGGTTGTAACCGACCTCGACGGCCATTGGGCGCAAAGAGAGCTGCAACTGATGATTGATTATAAAGCAATCGATGTTAAGGACGGCATCGCGAATCCGGACATCTCGATCAAGCGGGGAGAGATGATCAAGATGCTGATCATTGCCATGAACGGCGGCTATTACAACGCCAGCTTCTCCGCTGATCGCAAAGCCTCATTCGCGGATGTGGCCAATGGTTCCACGTACTTCGCCTATGTAGAATCTGCTGTTGATGCTAACCTGATCGACCGTTCCTCGCAGACGTTCAACCCGGAGAGCAGCATGTCCCGCGACGAAATGGCAGAGCTGCTCGTTCGCGCGTTAGGCTACAGCAAGCTCGCGTCAACACCAGGATTGTTCAACTTGAACGTGAGCGATTCCGATTCCGTGCACAATAAAGGACACGTCGCGATCGTCGTGAGCCTTGGCATTATGAGCGCAACAGACGGTGTCTTCCAGCCATCGGTGGAAGTGACTCGCGCGCAAGCCGCGACAGCGTTCTTCCGCTACTTGGAGAAACGCTCCGCCCTGCAAGATTCACCGATTCGCAACTATTAAGCAATTCGAAGAGCAGGCTTAACGGGTCTAGTGCCCGCCTAAGCCTGCTTTTTTTTGCGTCGTGGATTGCAGAAGCCTATCGTTCAGCCGCGCCAACTGTCAACGAAAGATACAAATAATGCAGCTTCACGAGCAGTTGACCAAGCGGATCACGGCCAACGGACATGCGCAGCGCATTAAGCTGCCCCGTGGGGTCCGTCACCGTGTTGAAGCGGAATGTATCGAAGCCGAAGCTGCCGCCGGAGGTCAGATGCAGCTCATCTGGTGCCCCGGCTACCAGTTCGTTGATCCAAGCCTGATAGTCCGCTTCTCTCCACTCCCCGTGCAGTTGGATGTAGAACACAGACCCCAGCCACGGCAATCCCTCCATCTGATACTGTTCCGAGGGCTTGACCGAGCTATAGTAAGCTTGCACGACACCGCTCGCTTTCAAGTAACGCAGAAACGACTCGATCCAGTATGCGTTCCGATTCAATCGTTGCAACCGAGCGGTTAGCCGCTCCGCGTCTGGAATCGGAAGCTGCCTTACCATCAGCGGATCCGCGCCTGCTGTCAATTGGCCGAGCAGTGCAATCCACTGCTCTTGGATCCGCTGCTCTTGCAGCGCAGCCCCAACCGCTGCAACGAACCCAACATTAACGAGGTCGAGACCGTACTGGTAATACTTGATCCCGCTCTCTACACTGATAAGGACCACATGCGAAGGCAGACGATCTCCATATCGCTTGAACAACGGATTGGCCACTCCAGTAAGAGTCCGGTCGACGATTATATACAACGGCTTGTCCTGGGTATGCCCTTCAAGCTTAGCGAATAGAAGCTCAAGATCGACAGCAGATTTCACCGGCCAACACACGCCTGGATCTACAATGAGGCAGCCAATCTCCGTTCCCCGCTCCAGCTCTTCATAGATTCTCTCGACAGACAGCTCTTGTGAATGGTGCAGCAAGGCGCTTGTCAAATCTGCGCCTTCACAGTAAAATCCGCTTTGCACATAACAAGGCGACTGTTCTCCAGTATGCTTCTTGTAGGCAACCAACGCCAACTCTAAGGCACTCATACCTGAAGATGTAAGAAATCGAATACATTGAGATCTACAAGCATCGGACATAGGATAAAATGCTTTCATCACTTCATCCTCGAACGCTTTTACATACTCGCTGCCATAGGTGCGCATGTAGGTCCCCTGCTCTTCTTGGATGAAACCAAGCTCAACGGGGGCACCCGCAACATGGTGAGACAGCTCAATGGACGGAGTCTGCCAATCACTGCCGGTAAGTGTCGAACCTACCTGTTTGTATAATGTGCGAATCTCATATTTAGCAGCGAGGTAGGTATCGAAGTTACAGTGCTCCGGGCTCTGCTTCAACGCCCCCACCTTGTCTCTTAGCTTTGCGGACTGATGTCGGAAGGCGGAAGCAAGCTCCTGCTCAAAGTTGCGGTGCGGGTACTCCTGCCGATAAAGCTCGACCCGCTCATCGATCACCTCAAGAAACCACTCCAGTTCAATCAAATCCGCTTTACGCTCGCTCAGCTCGGTTAGGTTCAACACGGAATTGGAGTTCCATTCGAACCGCGATGTTGTCGAGAATAACGCATCCCAATCCAGCTCTATTGGATTCATCCATCCCTCACCCCTGTCATATCAATGGTTGGTCTGCCTAACCTATTACCCGCTTATATCCCAAACCGCCTCATGTGTTCCCACAATTGTTCCGCAATCAAGATTTCCTTCTGCTTCGGTCCTATTAGATCAAAGTGCGGGTATTCCTCGCGCCTATGAATATACTTCGGATTCAAGCCGTACTGTATACACCAACCCGAGAGCACCACCAGATCGGAGCAGCCCACCTTAGTGACCGTCCGAATGCCAGGGAATCGGGGCTCCAGCCAATAATGAGTCAAAAAGGCGATCTTTCCTTGAGAGACCGCTTGTTTCCATTCGTTCATTTCGTTCCTTGTTATGCCAAAAGCCATTGACTTTAGCTCCTTATCGGGAGGGGCCAGTGAGATACGACCTCCGCATTTCCTACTCCTACATATTCTAACCGATTTTCTTGCATAACTAAAAATCCATCCTCATTAAAAAAAGATTTGACGCCAATAGTAACCATCGGTTATATTATAACCAATGGTAAGTAACCGACGGTTATAACACTTCTGCGGAAGGAAGTTGATCCTATGTGTTTCATCGTATTCATTCTTTTATTTACAGTTGTATGCGGTTGGTTGGATGCAAAAGTTCGTTCTAATAAACCCAAGGGAGTGAAATAAAATGTTCGCAGGTCATTTCGGTTTAGCGGCAGCGGTTAAGGCCAAATCACCTGATGTCCCGTTATGGGCACTCATGGTTGGTACACAATTACTGGATATTCTTTTCGTCCCTCTTTTCTTATCCGGAGCTGAGACTATAGAAGGAAGCGGATATGGAGGAGCACTTATTCATGCCATATATACACATTCTTTAGTTGGGACCTTATTGCTCTCTCTGCTTGCGGGTTTATTGGGTTGGCGATTATGGGGGAAAAAAGCAGGAGGTGTGCTGGCAGCAGTCGTCTTCAGTCATTGGTTGCTTGATTTGATAGTCCACCGGGCTGATCTGCCGCTGCTCCCTGGGAATCTTGGTGAGCTGCCCGTACTTGGCTTTGGAGTATGGCGCATCCCTGCCTTAAGCATTGTACTAGAGGCAATCCTGATCATTACAGGCGCCATTCTCTACTTCAGGTATATCGTAAAAGACACGCGAGATAAGAATCGATATTTAGCAATAGCAGCAGCTTCCTTAATGACAATATTACTTGTCTCCGCTCTGGTCACGGATGTATTAGGTTAATATGCACACATAAGCAAAAGACCTGATCGGATCTGTTCATCCGTCAGGTCTTTCCCCTTCTATCTACAAATCAGGGTTGAAATATTTTATCGATTGTTTCAATCTCGTCCGCTGACAGGTTCACATCCAATGTCTTGAGGTTGTTCAGCACTTGATCCGGCCGTTTGGCCCCAGGTATCAATACATCAATGGAATCACGCGTTAAATACCAGGCAAGCACGACATGTGCTACCTCCGCCCCGTGAGCATCCGCGATTACTCGTACTCGATCTACTTTTTCCAGATTGCTGATATAGGTATCCCCCTGGAACATCGGACGCTTGGCTCGTCCATCCGTGAATACAGAATCCTTGTTATACTTTCCGCCAAGCAATCCCGAAGCCAACGGGAAATAAGGAACGAATGAGATATTATGTTCGATGCAATAAGGCAATATTTCGGCCTCAACCCCGCGTTTGAATAAATTATATTCGGACTGCAGCACATCCACATACCCATCCTTATTCGCTTCCTTCAGCTGATCCATAGTAAAGTTAGAAACTCCGATGGATCGGATCTTTCCTTCGTCCTTCAATTGCTTGAGCGCTCCAACAGCCTCGTCCTTCGGGGTGTTCTCGTCCGGAAAATGAATGTAATACAAATCTATATAGTCCGTCTGGAGCCGTTGCAAGCTGCTTTCAACAGATGCCTTCAAGAAGGCTGGTGAATTATCCACGACCGTGCGGTCATCGACGAACTTATGCGCACCTTTCGTGGCAATAACTGTCTGTCCCCGTACTCCTTGTCCCTTTATAACCTCGCCAATAATTTGTTCAGAACGCTCAGGACCATAGATGAAGGCTGTGTCGAAAAAGTTAATGCCGTTCCGCAGCGCAGCAAGCACCATTTCTCGTCCCGTGTCATCACTCAGATTAGGAAAAAGATTATGTCCGCCAACCGCATTCGTACCCATCCCAATAGGATTCACATAGAGTTCCGTTCGCCCTATCCGTGTTTGCTTCGCCATCGTTCACCTTCATCTCCCTTCATTCCTTGAACGAACAATCCGTTCGTTTATAGGCAAGTATAGGAAACCTGTCCCAGGTTGTCAATTTGGCAGCACGGACAGCATGCATCCAACCCCAACTTTGGTCCAGTCTCACACACGGCTTCCGACGGTTTCTAGCCCTTCTCACGTTCGTTACACTGAATATAACAACGCATGTGTTCCCGCTAAGCACATTGCTTTTACCTTGAGGAGGAATTTAACGTGTATGAGACATGGGCTGGTCTCGAGCTGACATCATTCCTATTCTTATTAGTCATCGCTTGGATCGCCGGCAAAAAAGCTTCAGGACTGTTGTATAGTCCTTCTACCCAGCATGCACAACGCAAGACACGCAAACAACTTCATTGGATCATCTACACAACGGTATTCGCAATCCTTCCTATAGTTCCGATTACGATGCTGTACTTATCCTTTGATGCTTTATTTTGGACGGATCGTCTGATCGTCTACGCGCTCCTCCTTGCCATTCCTGCACTGTTCGTCCTTTTCGGCTCTGCCCCGGCATTATTGAAGATCAGAAAAGCACTTCGGAGTTCGTCCGGTGCTGCACTCGACAGCCAAATCAGACATTACATGTCGCGGCCGGCATTTATTGTTCCTTTTTATGCAGTAGCATTAGGTGCACTCTTCTCCTTTTACTTCCGGTTCGTCCCGCCTGTTCCGTTCGAACTGCTGGATGCGGCCATTCCTGTCGCGCTATACCTCTTAGCGGTTAGTGCCCTGTGGAATACGCACAGACGCCGCAGCTCTCAAGCTAGTGCGGAAGGAGCCATTGTAGTTCGTCGCCCTTGGTGGATTCGCACGCTTAGGAGTATTAGCGTAATTGCTGTATTATCAGCAGCAGCGGCAGTCTTCCTGTACTTTGCCCATCAGAGCAGCCTGCTCCCAGGCAGCATCAGTATGATGGCGGGTTCAGCAGACTATGGCGGAGGGACAAAGCTTGAGCATGATCATAGCCAGATGGCAATGGCCGGAAGTAAAGGCATGATCTCTGTTTCCAAGTTGACAGGTCCTGCCTCCGGTAAGCCGGATCGTCAGTTCACCTTGACGGCAGAGAAAGCAACGGTTACGCTTAGCTCCGGCGAATCCATAGACGCCTGGACTTATAATGGGCAAATTCCCGGCCCGGAGTTGAGGATGAAAGAGGGCGAACTCATTGAGGTCACTCTCCTTAATAAAGATATGGAACAAGGCGTCACCCTGCATTGGCATGGGCTAGATGTTCCGAATGCAGAGGATGGAGTAGCTGGAGCTACTCAGAATGCTGTCATGCCTGGCGAGAAGCATGTGTATCGATTCTTGGCCGAACAGGTGGGTACGTTCTGGTATCATTCTCATCAAGACTCCCAGGAAGCAGTCAAGCGCGGATTGTTCGGTTCCCTAATCGTTGAACCTAAGGAGCAGCATGCTTGGTCTGAGAAGGATATCACTGTAATCACTCATAATTGGCCAGACGCTGGGCTAGCGATTGGCTCCTCTGACGAGGTACAGCGTATGAAGTTGGTGCCTGGAACCAAGGTCAGGTTAAGATTAATTAATACCGATGATTGGACGCTGCAGAAATATACGCTGGCAGGAGCTTCGTTCCAAGTAGCTGCTATAGACGGGACGGATCTGAATGGTCCTGGAGACTTGACCAACTCCCGTATTACTCTGCCGACTGGCGGGCGCGCTGACTTAACATTCGTAATGCCGAGCAACCCGGTCTACTTAAGTGTAGGCAATCGCAAAGACCTGGGCATTCTAATGAGTCCGGATGGCAGCGGCGATATTCCTTCCCTGCCGACCGTAACCGAGTTTGACCCTACTCATTACGGCATTTCTACAGCAACACCGTTCGATGCGAATAGCAAGTTCGATCGTCATTTCGAGATGGTGCTGGACAACAAGCTCGGCTTCTACAACGGCAGCTTCAATTCGTTGTACACGATTAACGGCGAGGTGTTTCCGAACACCCCCATGTTCATGGTCAAGGAAGGCGAGCTCATCAAGATGACTATCTCGAATCGCGGATTCGTCGATCATCCGATGCATCTTCACGGACATCATGTGCTTGTCCTATCTCGCAATGGGAAGCCTGCTACAGGTAGTCCCTGGTGGTCCGACACCCTGAGCGTGGTCCCTGGGGAAACGTACGAGGTAGCCTTCCGAGCGGACAATCCAGGGGTCTGGATGGATCACTGCCACAACCTCGTGCACGCCAAAACAGGTATGACGATGCACTTGAGCTACGAAGGGGTAATCAGTCCTTTCGAGATCGGTGCGGATACACATAATCATCCGGAATAAGGATGAGCGCAATACTATCCCATTATTTGGAGGAACTCATGTCACAGGAAACCGTCATTCAATTACGCAATGTTACTAAGAAAATAGGCGGCAAGACCATCGTCGATCATCTTACATTTGATGTTCCGCGCGGTGAAGTGTTCGGCTTTCTCGGGCCTAACGGAGCAGGGAAAACCACAACGATCCGGATGATGGTAGGTCTGATCTCCATGAGCGAAGGCGAGGTGCTGGTGAACGGCATCAATGTGAACCGCAACTTCGAGCAGGCCATGATGCACATCGGGGCCATTGTTGAGAATCCCGAGCTGTACAAATTCCTTACTGGCTATCAGAACTTGATTCACTTCGCGAGAATGATTCCAGGCATCACGAAAGAAAGAATCGATGAGGTGATCAAGCTGGTGAAGCTTGAGAATCGCATTCATGACAAAGTGAAGACCTACTCGCTCGGCATGCGTCAGCGGTTAGGCGTAGCTCAAGCGATCCTGCATCGCCCGGCGGTCCTGATCCTGGATGAACCGACGAACGGTCTCGATCCTGAGGGCATTCGCGAGCTTCGAGATTACTTGCGTGACCTGGCTAGGAACGAGGGCACCGCTGTGATCGTATCCAGCCATCTCCTCTCAGAGATGGAGCTTATGTGCGATCGCGTGGCGATAATCCAGAACGGCAAGCTTGTTAATGTTCAGCGGATGCGCGAAATGGTGCAGAGACAGTCGGATGAGGCCAGTCTCGTCGTTCTCGAAGTGGATGACCCGCAGCGGGCCATGCAGATTCTTGTCGATACAATCAGCGTGACGGAAGCCTCTGTCACACCGGAGAGCTTGACGCTATATTTGCAGCGCGATCAAGTGCCGGATGTTCTTAAGCAGCTTGTTCTAGGCAATGTGAGGGTGTACTCTGCCTCCACGGCCTCGATGACGCTTGAAGACAAATTCCTAGAATTGACTCGAGGTGGCCAAATTGTCTAATCTGCTCAATCTCATCCAGAATGAGAATATGAAAATCTACCGCCGTCCGCGCACTTGGGTGATGTTAGCTTTAGTAGTAGCTATTGTTGTTGGGCTGGCAATCTTATTAACGACCGTTATAGACGAAGAAGTAGCCAACAATATGCTGCAATTCATGAACATTGTTAAAAACCTTACTATCATCGTGTTCATTTTTGCGGTAGTAGTATCGGCAGAAATTGTAGCGGGCGAATTCACTTGGGGAACCATCAAGCTGTTATTGATCCGACCTGCAACCCGCTCCAAAATCTTGTTGTCCAAATACATCGCGTCTAACCTGTTCTTGCTTCTGTTGCTCGCCGTTTTGTTTATTAGCTCCGTCATAGTAGGACTATTGTTCTTCGGAAGCGCCGGAAGCGAAGAACCCTTAAGCTTACTAAGCATTCTGAAGTCGTATGGCTTCCTCACGCTGGATCTGTTCATTAATTTGTCCATCGCCTTCATGATCTCCTCTGTATTCCGGAGCAGCACATTGGCGATTGCGCTATCTTTCATTTTCACTTTCGTCTCTGGAACGGTCATGACCATCCTTGTTGCGCTGAAATACAATTGGGCCAAGTACATCTTGTTCGCCAACACGAATCTGGAAGTATATACAGCCGATCACAAACCTCCGATTGAAGGGATGACCCTTAGCTTCTCTATCACCATGCTGGCGATCTATTACTTCATCTTGATGGGCCTGTCTTTCCTGGTTTTCCGCAAGCGGGATGTAGCCGGTTAATTACTGCTTCCTTAATAGACGGTCGAGTCCTTACTCGGTCGTCTATTTTTATTTCCTTGTCCTCTTTTGTGATAAAATAAATAGTAGACCGTGGAGAATGGAGGAATGAAGGAAATGAAGGGAATGAATAATCGATCACTGCGCCTGCATTTAACGATTACATTCGCTATTGTGGCCTTGATTCCCATTCTCGTGCTTGGCAGCTTTCAAGTAAGGCAGATCCGGCAGATTACGAATGACTATAACGACACTCAGATGCAAGCTGCTTTTCGTTTAGCCGATGCCGTACAAACTTACATCTACTATTACCGCAATGCCGTGGAGACGCTCGCCACTACCATCAGCGCATCCGGCACCTCCTTCCGCAATCGGGAGGGGCTGACTGTGAAGCTGCAATCGGTCAAAGACACCTTGCCTGGCTTCAAAGGCTTATACGTAGCCGACGAACATGGAATTGTGACTGCATTGTATCCCGATCCTGAGCGTGATCCGAGAAGCACCTCCCTCCCTTCCGTGTTAGGCGCCGATCTGACTAAACGCAGCTTTTACGAGAAAATGCTGGCGGATCAGTCTACGATCATCTCCTCTCTTTACCTCGGACCAGAAGGCGGAGACACTCCCGTCCTGGCTATCGCCACGCCAGTGTACAGCTTGGAGAAGCGTTATGATGGCTTTGTCCTGGGAGTCCTTGATCTGAAGGATATTGAGACACTGGTAACCAAATATGACTACGGCCCCGGCTCCTATCCCGTCGTACTCGATACAGAGGGACGGGCGGTTTATCATCCGAATCGCGAGATCATCACTTCTCTGAAGGATTTATCCGGTGAAGCGATCGTCCAGGACAGGAAGATGAATGGACAAGGGTTGGGGAAATACGAATCGGATGTCTTCAAGCAGGACGAGCTTGTGGCTTATACTACGATCCCAGATCTCGGATGGACGGTCTGGGTAAGCCGTTCCTATGAAGTGGCCAATGCAGCGTTCCTAAGCTCGCTCAGAACTACTTTTCTCTTGCTTGTACTGACTCTGGCCTTAGCGATTATTGTGGGTACATTGCTAGCCAAGAGATTGAATAATACGATACATTTACTGGTGGATTATACTCAAAAGTTGGCGAATGGAATATTAGGTGAGTCATCCAGCCCAATTGCATCCAAAAGCGCTCCATACGAGCTGCAGATGTTAGCCGATCAATTCTTCCGGATGGCTAAGCAGCTCACATCCAATCAAAGGGCGCTGCTGGCCCTCAATTCCGAATTAGAGAGCAGGGTCGCAGAGCGTACGCAAAGCCTCTCGCGCACGAATCAGGAGTTGGAGATTGTGAACACGCTGCTAATTCCTGCTGCGGACTATCGGACGACGAACAGCTTCATTGAACGGAGCATTGTGCTGCTGCGGGAGCTTACTCCCGTCGGGGTTCGGCTCCATTTGTTCCCGCATACGGGCTCTTCCTCTCTCGGTAACTTCAAAGGCTGGGAAGGCATGATTGTGCCTAGTCCCCATGAGTCCCAACACGGAGCGCAGCCTGACCTCGTCATTCCGGTTAGTTCAGGCAGCTCCAAGCTTGGCGAGCTTATCGTTGGCAGCAAGCCCGAGATGACAGAGGCCGATCGGAAGTTCCTGCACACGTTCGCCAATACGATTGCTGTCATTCTGCAGAACGATATTCTGTTAAGCAGCATTCGCCATGAAGGCGCCACCTTGAACGCGGTATTAGAGAGCATGTCGGATGCTATTGTGTTGATCGACACCGAGCAGGATGTCGTGTACGCCAACCGCCGCATGTCGGAAATGTTCCATATCCCGCTTCAGGAGCTGCTGAAGATGACCGAACACAGTCTGTTCGCAGCAGTGATCGGCTCGCGCCCCGATAACCAGGAGCTGTTCAGGGAATGGTCGCGCAAGCATAGCGGTGCCGTGAAGTTCAAGCTGTTCACCGCGCAAGGCAAGGAGCGGTATATTCTGCTCTCCTCCTTCGAGGTATCTGGAGAGAATACCGTATTCGGTCGGGGTTATGTATGGCGGGACATTACGAAGGAGCATGAAATTGACAGCCTGAAGAACGATTTGATCTCGCTTGCCTCACACGAATTCAAGACGCCCATAACAAGCATCAAAGGCGGTGTGGAAACGCTTCTTAGATCCGATACCGAGTGGGAAGAAAGCTTCAAGCGTGAGCTCTTGGAGGGCATTCACGAGGATATTGGCCGCATACAGGGTCTTATTGACGATTGGCTGGATATATCCAAGATTGAAGCAGGAGCGATGCGCATCGAACGTCAACCGCTCAGGGTGTCAGCTGTACTGGAGGCTGCAATCGGGCGATTACCGAAGACTTCCGAAGAAACAACCTTCGATGTTTCCTTAGCCCCAGATCTGCCGCTCATCTATGCTGATAAGCTGCGGTTGGAGCAAGTATTCGTCAATCTATTCAATAACGCGGTTCGTTATAATGATAATTCGCCGCTTATTCGCGTTACGGCTGAAGCGGATCGCTATTTTGTCATTATTCACGTGAGTGACAATGGGATCGGTATCCCGTCTGAGCATTTGGAGCACATCTTCGATCGGTTCTACCGTGTGGATATTTCCTCTAGCCGGCAGACGGGCGGAACGGGACTCGGGTTAGCAATATGCGCGGGGATCATAGAAGCGCATGGAGGAGAGATCCGCGTCACAAGCGTTCAAGGGGAAGGCAGCACCTTCTCCCTATTCATTCCACGATTCCAGATAGAGGACGGCGATGATCGTGAAACAACCGAAAATTCTAATAGTCGATGATGAACCGAAGATCGTCCGATTCATCTCCGCCAATCTGAAGTCATTAGGTCACGAGACGGTGTCCTGCACGAATGGCAAGGAAGCACTGGAACGGATAGACGACTTCGATCCGGATCTGCTGCTTCTCGATATTATGATGCCGTACATGGACGGGTTCGAGGTATTGCAAAGGCTTCGCCACTTCTCGAATGTCCCTGTGATCATCCTGACCGCGCGAAGCGACTCCACGGACAAAGTACGCGGATTGAATCTCGGCGCCGACGATTACCTGACGAAGCCGTTCTCGCTAGACGAATTATTCGCCAGAGTGAACGCCGTGCTCCGCCGCATTCAGGCTCGAACGGACGCCCCCGTATCGAAGCTCAGCGAGCTCAAAACCGGCCCCATAACCGTTAACTTGGCGAGCAGAAGAGCATGGCTGTACGATACGGAGATCCGATTCACCGAGACCGAATACAACCTTTTCGCCCTATTGATCCAGCATGCAGGGAAGGTCATGACCCACGAACAGCTGCTGAGTGACGTATGGGGATCGGAATATCGAGACGATGTGGAATATTTGCGTGTGGCTATTGCTCGTATTCGTCAGAAGATCAAACAGCTTGATGCGGATTTGGATATCATTGTTACTTACCCCGGTGTCGGGTATATGGCGGCTGCTAAGAATTAGCAATAAGAAAAACCCGACCGGAAGTGCAGAAGTGCACCGGTCAGGTCCTTGGCGTTGGATATCAGCTAAGCGCGTGGGAGGGCAGTAAGATGGGCTCCAATCGCTCTTGAAATCGTATTCCTTGAATTTATTTTTAGTTGTTAGAATACGATATTCAAATGCGACCGCTGACGCTTTTCCGCTCCATCTTCCTGCCCTTCCCTCGGTTTTAAGGGTTTTTCTCACGAATGCTCACTCACTCGCAGGATTTTAACACCCATAGAAATGACGAATACTCCAAATACAAGCTCATATAAGTATTTGGTTCACTTTTTGGGCAGGCGGGAACAGAAGAAACGTATACACCATTTCCTTTCGTGCTCACTCTACTGCACGCCAACTCCACAAATGCCCTGGATGTTTACCATCCCATGGCTCTACGGGTCTATGCCCTTACATTCCATCGTTATACTTATCCAGGGTGTGGAGACCGATTGCGTTTTGCGGACGGGTCTAAGCCCTTATTGGGCAGGAACTCGGTTCTCCGTGCTTTCTTTGTCAAATCCTGCGAATGAGTCAATTTACGTGGTATCCATAGTCTTACGCAGCCTGAGTAAACTTGGAACTTGCTTTTTCGGGCATAAATGCTTCTCCTTTTTGAACAAGGCTGATCAAGATCCTTGCCACTTTCCCCAAAAGTTTAAACACCGACTGTTGCTTCTTCATCTGCTTAACTTTAACGTTGTTCTCATGCAATTCTCGAAACACGGGATTTACTCCTATAAGCTGTATAGTAGCGAGATACATATATTTACGTAAGGTGGAATCCCCTCGTTTAGATAGAATAATTTGCCCCTTCCGTTTTCCTGATTTACTCTCCGCTAGATTAAGACCGGCTTTACGTAGCAACTGGCTTCCATGTGCATATTGCTTAAGATCACCTGCACCAGCCAAAATAGCAGCCACAAGGATAGGACCTAGGCCCTTCATTGTTCGAAGCTGATTTGCGATAGGAATCTCGCTAAGCAGTGATGAGATTTGCTTCTCCATGTTCTCTAACATTTCCTCAATACGTTCATACTCTGTGATTAACCGCTCTAAATCTTGCTTTGCCTCATCCAAAGCCGTGATGTCCCCCACACTCCGCTTAGCCTCAGAAATAAGCTCGGCAGCTTTTTGTGTGCCTGTAGAGCCTCCTGCTCTCTTCATATGCTTTCGCCACACCGCAATAATTTCTGTTACAGACTGAGATGCAAGATCCTGTGGGGAAAGCAACTCTTTCAATGTTGCCATCGAACGTTTGCAGGTCCAATCCTTAAATACCGATGTATACTCTGGAAAACGAATATCCAACCAGCGGATAATCCGATTCTGCAATCGAACACTGTTGGCAACCCAGAACTCCCGATCGCTCATCATGGTGCGCAACTTTTGAAACACATAAGTTTGTCTCGTGTACTCATAGTAGTAGCCTCGACATACGACATCTGCTATGACAAGTGCATCCTTTGGATCACTCTTGGAAGGACAATTATCACGGTTCTCTTTGTTCCTTTTAGTCGTGGCGGGATTCACAAGGACCACGTTCATTCCTTTGTTTGTAAGCCAATTGGCTAAGTTCCACCAATAATGACCCGTAGGTTCCATGCCTAGGATAACGCTGTTCAAACGATGTTTTTGATGAAGTCCTTGCACCCAACGTTGCAGCTTTTCAAACCCCTCTATCGTGTTATTAAACGAGAGGTGTTTATTCGTGAGGACAATCCCTCGATAATTTGTCGCTTGAGCCACGTGAGTCTCTTTGGCCATATCGATACCTACTACCAGGTGAGAAGTGGTAATCCGTTCAATGCGTTGATTTTGTGCTTCTGATTGTTTAAACTTCATAATTAGAGCGCCTCCTTGATGGTGTTGGGTATATTACCCGTGGACAAACCCATCATACCGAGGCGCTCCTTTTTTGGCAAAGGCTGTTTCTTAGCCTTAACAGGAATGTTTCTGTTCTACTTTAGGTGGGATGCTGTATTTAAAACGTACCCCTAATAGATCATTACTCTTCTAAACGAGCCTTGTATGGGTCGATCAGTTAGCCAGTGCTAGTATAGGTTATATGTGCAGAAAAGACGGCTTTTTCTAAGATAGCAAGCTTTACTACTGGTTATTGGGCTGGCTTTGAGGATAATCGGGTAACAAGGAGGAAATAGAGGATAGTCCAATTGGCTAATTAGTGCCTGAGCGATGAGATGACCAAAATAGCCAATAGTAAAATGGCTAATCTGTAAGCGGCGTGCCGATAAACCAATTAAAAAAAAGAGGGTACCGCCCATGCTTCGGTACGGTAAAGAACTTAAACTTCCTTATCAGTTAACAAAGAACCTGAGGCAAGCCTCAGGTTCGATTGATTAAAAACTTGACGATGCGCAGTTCGGCTTGGGCGGAGGCACTGTCCAGCTGGAGATTAAGAACATGCTCCCCCTGCGTCAGCTCATCCTCCAGCAGATGCGTTCTGATGCGGGAATTCCCGTCCCGGTAACCATCGTGGAGATCCGCTGACGCCCACGGGCCATGGTCGATGGCAAAACGCACGCCCCCGGTAAGATGGTTGGCCAGATACAGCAGGCCGACCGCCGTTCCCGTGAAGCGAAGCTGAAGGCCGGCATCCGCTCCTTGCATGCGCAAAACCTCCACAGGCTCGGTATAATTACGGTTGGTCCCCGTTGCATCTTCCGTAGAATAGCTGCATTGGGTTGACAGATCCTGTTCCTGCAGGCTAACATATTGGGCTCCCCCATAATGAAACCGGTCATACGGCTCAAGAACAGGGCTGCCCTCCGTTACTTGAAGCGCTGCCTCAAGCAACCCCGCAACACCTTCCGCGTACATACGATGCCCCGCATCATAGGGATGCACCGTGTCCCCGGCGAAATCCGACCATGCCAGCTCCTCCGAGTTGAGACGCTGCGATATGTCCAGACAGAGATTAACGGATGGCAATCCATAATGGCTAGCCACTTCTACCATATGCCGGATATTCGCCGGCGTCTCTCCTAGCCGGTAAGCCTCAGCTCCATGCTGTGTTGCGCAGTAGACCAGGACGATTCCCGTCTTGGGGTCGCCCGCCTGAATTTTGCGTACCATTCCCTCCACGGCCCTTATCGTCTCTTTCCGATTCCCACTGTCATTCACAGCGAATTCGATAAATACCAGGTCCGGCTGCTCCGGGGAGAGCAGTTGCTCTATCCGGTACACACCGTATGTCGAATTGGTTCCACTGATTCCGCCCTGGGCGAAGGAGCAGTCCGCTTCGGGATAACGCTTCGCCAGCCATGCGGAGGTAAGCGCACGCCAGCTGAGACGGTCATGGTCCGAGGCGCTGGCGCCTACCGTCACGGAGCCCCCCACGTATACGACCCGGAGTCGCCCCGTTCCTTGCACCCTTTCCTCTACACACTCCAGTCCCTTCCGCACTTGATAGAGCATCAGGACCCTCCTAATGGGGCCAGATCAAGCAGCATACGATCGGCAAACGCTGCCTGGACCCCTTTGCCCCGCTGAGCACGCAGCTCATTCATCAGAGGCTTCGGATGTTTTTCTTTGGCAAGCAGACTTCGAAGCAAGCCTTCTCCTTGGATCCAGCCTTTGGCGTAGGCGTACTGCAGCGCTCCTCCGATGTCTTCAGTCCGAAGCCGCACAATAAACACATGGCGCTTGAACGCCTCATTGCCCGCTCCGTCGACCGCCCGCACCATCAGCTCATGGCTGCCCGAAGCTAAAGCAAATGCATCTACCCGGTAAGGCGCCGCCCAGCTGTCCCCATCCAGCTGAACGCTCTGGTAGACCACCCCGCTAACCGTATCCGAAGAGGCAATGCTCGCGGTAAAAGCTTCCGCCGGCGACAGCAGCAGCGGTGCACTAACCGTGATCACCGGAGGTGCATCATCCTTCAACGTATGCAGCGTAAACATCCGGCTGTTCGCATCCAGCATCGTACCGAGCTTCGAAAGGACGCCGTCCGTCAAGTGAATGGTATACTCGGTATCGTAAGCAAGCGGCGCGGCGGGGGTAAGGGTCAGCCTACGGGTAGCCTCATCCCATTGCAAGGAGGTTTCCGCTTGTGTGCCATACACGGCCTCCGTAACCTTTACCGAAGCCGCGGTGAATGTTTCCGAAGCCATCGGGGCCGTAAACTCTAGAACCATAGGACCAGTAACCGGCGACTGCATGGGATCGGCCGGCTGAATCAGCCCCGCCTCCACCGGAACCCAGCGGAATTTGACCGCGTCCGACCGCGTATAGATCCGATTCAGCTCCTCCGGAGGAAGCGTCGGCGCCGTGCGCGTCTGCTTCACATACTCCGCCCCGCTGCCGTCAAATCGGAATTGACCTAAGCTTACCCAACCAGAAGGTCCATCTGTGGCATCTATCGTACGCACTTCCGTCTGATCGCCGTGCCGAACCTCCACTTGAACGGACGGATCATTGCCGGAGGTGTGAACGATTTTATAAAAGGATACCTCATATATGCCTGCCTGCAGCACAGGAGTCCACGTCGCTGTAGCACTCTGCTGCTCCGTATACCGACTTTTCACCGCTTTATCATAGCCGGTCAGGCCGCTGGCCAGCCAGTTGCCCAGCTCCCGGTAACCCGGCTGCGCGGAATCTACAATGACCTCCAGCTCCTTCAAGGCTATGCGTACACGGTTGGTCTCATAATGCTTTCCATCCGCCGTAACGACTACCGCCCATGCCTCTAGCTCAGGCACGTCCGGCTTATACGTCAGAAGTGTCAAGCGACCGGAAGCATCGATCTGTACGAGCTCCGGATGGGATGTATGATAAGTAATTGCTGCATTCGACAGGTCACCATCGACTCCTGTGGTTAGAATGCCTCTCACCTGCAGCTGGGTCGATTGCGTTCTGCCCAGCACGGACTTATCCGCCTGAAACGTGATCGAGCTCCATTCATCGGCGACCGATTCGTGAATCAGCATCACGGCGTCGGCCGCTACCTGCGTCTTGCTGCCGGTGTTGACCAGCTCAATTCGTCCGCTCCGTCCCGCCGAGAATTCGTGTGTGCCCAGCAGCTGCCAACGACCCTGGGAAGCTGACTGATCGATCCGATACGTTCGGGAACCGCCGGCATCGTACACGGTGTAAGCTGCGTCCGGTGACCACTCCGGCCGGCCGACGGGGACATTGACGTATACCTTATACGTTCCGGCCAGCTTCAGGTCGGGTACCCAAGACACCTTCCCTGTAGGTGCTCCATCCACCGTATTCGCCACCAAATAATTATCGTAATAATAACCGTTCGCTGCCGTATTGCGCATCCAGGTACCGCTAAGCTCCGCTTCTACGTTATCTACCCGTACTATGCCGGGCTGCGACTCATACGCAGGCTGCACCGGTGCCGTATCTACGGCATAAGGCAGATATAAAGTACGTGCGCGGGTCTTCTTGCCATTCGACTCCACATAATAAGTAAAGGTTGTGCTCAGACGGTCTACCTTGATCGACCACTCCATCGGATACACGAGGTCCGGACTAGACTGGTACGTTCGCCCTCCATCCAATGAATAATGGAGTGTCGCCGGATCCGTCGTCTTAGCCTGAATGTAGGCCTGATAGGAAGACTTATCCGGCTTGACGAGCAGCATTCCCTTCACCGCATCGATCGGGCTGTGCGTATCGAAGAAATAGCTGGCTTCGGACGTATCCTGCACCGGCGCCGCCTGATGCAGAGGCACGCGAATGTCCAATCCGCCGACAATGACGGCGGTGAGGCCTCTTCCGGATACGGTTACACTAAGTTCTCCACCCGTCAGCACCGCGGTCTCAGCAGACCCTCCGTCCCGGATAATCGTCACAGGATAAGACTTCGCCGGATCGTGGCCGATGATCGCAGCGTTCAGCTGCAGCTTCACCTGCTCCTCGGATTTGGCTTCATTGGCAAGACCGATATACAGCTTGTCGCCGCTTTCTCCCGTAATCCAATTGATCTGCGGGTTGTTTGATTTCAGAATGCCTTTAGGCATCCAGAGCCATACATTAGGGTTGCCGTAGAAGGTGCCCGGCTTCGCCCCGTAAACATGGTACTTGAACCACAGGAAATCGGTTTCGAACACGGACGGGAATTGAATCTGGCCGTTCGAGCGGGTCATCTGCTCCGTCATCAGATAATCGATCGTCTGCCCAAGCTGTGCCGGGGCATGATGGTAATAAATCGAGGTTCCCTCCGTTGGTCCCAGTAACGGAAAGTCAGGTTCAAGCTGACTTGTAATGAAGCCTCGGTAATAATAGCCGGGATAGTTGGTATAGCGCCCGACCACAGCATTATGAGCAATATCGGCAAGCAGCGTATCCCCCGTATACTCAGCGAGTCTCAGCAGGAACGGCGCTTCCTGTGCATTCATCCGATACGCTGAATTGGTATTGCCCGCCTCATAGGTCATGCCCGTCGGAGATACCATCCATACCTCCGCCTGCACTGCAGCACCCGGCTCATCCTCAGGTAACTTTGCCCGCGGATACTGGTATTTGCCTTCCTCCTCCCAGTTGTTGGCCAAATAATAACGGAACGGAGACGGATCCGGAATCGATACCGTACCCTCCGGCACGGGTCTCACCGTGAAAATACTGACATACCGCTGAGCTTCCTTATGGGCTGCAGCAAGATATTTCGGGTTCTTCGTCTCCTCGTACAGCTCCAAAATCTCAACCCACAGCTTCCCATATTGATAGAAGAAGCTGTTCTTATCCCCATTCCTCGTCGACGGCGTATCAATCTCCTCCGCAATGTATTTATCTGCGGCTGCCATGGCTTCTTGAAGATAAGCATTATCCTTCGTCATCCGGTACATCATCAACGGCAGAATGACCGGGCCTCTTGCGTACTGTCCCTCGTTGCGGACTTTGTAATCATCCTGCCCAAGCCGATACAGCCCTGCATTATACCCCTTCGTCATCTGATAAAAGGTGGACAGCGTCGTCACATCAAAGGCGACGGATGCCATTTTCCAAAGCGAAGGATCTCCGTAGACCGGCTTCTGCTTCGGCGACCAGCCGCGTTCGTTACGGGACACGCCGTGCTCGAGCATTGGGAGCGCCCTTTTATCATAGAGCTCTTCGTCGTTCGTTACGTAATAGGCGCCCATCAGCGTGCTGCTGGCCGCCGTTCGAATCGCCTGATCGTTCTCAATATCGATAAAGCCCTTCGCCCGGCTCCACCAACCGCTGGGGTTCGGCACGTAATCTACCGTGTCGTCTCCCGCGGGGTCGATTTTCAACAGATCAATCATGTTGAACATCGTGTCGGTTAACGACTGCTCTTTGACATTCTGGCGGTAGGCGTTGTAGCCGTATTCGGTGCGCAGCAGGGTTGTGTACGCCTCATAGATCGTGCTCTCTCCCGCATACAGACCGAGCTTGAACCGGTAAGGCTGACCGGCTGTCAATTTGGAATAGCTTCCCAGCTGGGGAGCGTACAGAATCGGTTGGATCGTATTCTCGTTATTGACGAGACTGATGCCGACCGGCTGATTGCTGCCCGTACCCGTCGGCTCGAAGCGTAGCGGCAGCTCGGAGGCGGGAATGTACACCCCGTACGTGAGCGGACCGCTTGTACCCTGCTTCTCCACCAGCCCAAGCGGTGCGGTAAGCTCCCATAGCCCCGTGGCTTCGACGGTGCCTGCCATTTTGGCCCGGTTACGGCCCCCGCTGAGCACCTCGGTAATGTTCTCCAGCTTCTCCTCCGTGAAGGACTGGTAGCCCACTACATAATCGCCGGATGCTTTAGGGACGAAGTCCAAGGAAAGCTGCGGAGTATGGGAAGCCAAAGACCAGCTCACTTTAAAATCAAACTGTTCCGCATGAGCGCTATCGATCAGCTCTACCGTTTGAGCGTCCACTTGTCGGATTTGGTCCGGCAGCACCCATATCGCATTCATCGACTCATAGTAATTCGAGCGGTCGCCCGAAGCGCCGCTGAGCACGACCCACTGCTCCTCCAGCCTTTCCGCCTGCCCATGAACCGGGAACCAGCCGCCGTCTTTTCGGAAGAAGAGGTCCTTTACGATCGCCTTCCCGCCGTCCCAAGCGGCCTCATGGAATACGACCCGGTACTGGTCATTCTCAATAGTGGCCTTCTCTGTATAGCTGAGGTTGCTCAGCTGACGGCTACGGAGCGCTCCCAGCGGAGGCGCCTTGCGCACCAGATTCCCCTCGAATTTGAGAGCATCCAACCGGGTGTAGATTGTAGAGCCGCTGGCTGCCGTACGTGTTACCCGGACGTATTCATTGATAGGGTCCCCGGCAAAATCATACGTTCCCAGCTCCAGCCATCCGGCACCGGGTTTTGTAAAATCTAAATAGACTGTGTCCGTGCGGCCGTTATGCAAGATATCCACGCGAATGCCGGGGTCCGCCCGGTCCGGCCAATCCGGTTTGTAGAGCGATATGCTGGCCGTCCCCGCTTCAATGTTAGGACGATACATGATGTACGAGTTCTGAGTGGCGGTATAACGCGTCGCGGACTGATTGTAGCCCTTGACCGTGGTTGATGTCGTCCAGGAGCCGCTCTCGGTGTAGCCGTAATCGCCATAGTCCACTACGAACGAAGTGACGGATGACGTTTCACGGCGTACTTGAAGGGTGTAGGACTGCTGCGACACTCCATTCGCTGCGGTTACCACGATCGTTACAAGGGTCTCCGCCCCGGTAATCGGAACGGGACCGAACGGAGCGCCGCTCGCCGCCGTTTGACCGTTCACCTTCATATCGGCGGCTGAATCGGTCGCCGTCGGAGTTAATGTTACCGCTTCCGCCGAGCTGGGCACTTGGACCTCATAAGCAAAGCGATCCGGATCAAATGCCGGGCTAAGCACCGCTCCTTGCACGGTCAATCCCGACAAAGTCGCCACCGGTGCAGCCTGTACCCGCTCGAACCTTACCGCATCAGCATGTGTGAACGTACCGGAGGTTGTCGTAATTCGGGTCAGCTTCACCAGCTCATTGCCGCTGCCTTCGAACGCGAACGTCCCCAGCTCCACCCAGCCCGATGTCCCCTCCGTGGCGTTGATTGAAGCGGAATAGACCGAGGTGCCGTGCAGGACCTCGACCTTCATCTGAGGGTCACCGGAGCTCGGAGTAGGGCGCACCACCTTGTAGAAAGATACCTTGTAGGTTCCCTTCTGAAGCGTCGGCATCCAGGTCACGTTGTAACCCACGCCTCCCGTCACTTTGGTAGCGGTTCCATTGTAGCCTTTCACACTGCTGGTCCCCCAGGCCGGCGTTTCGGTATAACCGGCGTCCCCGTTGTCAATAATGAACGACTCTTCTGCCGCTGCATGGACAATGGCTTCGGGTGACCATAAGCCCTGTACCGGCAGCATGCCGACAAGCAGCAGCATCGTCAGACACAGCGCCGTTCGTCTTCTCAATCGGTGGATCACAAGATTCATCACAACTCAACCTTTCTACATTCATTGTTAGAATCGAATATCATTGTGGAGCCTCCCCTCCTCACCTCTATTATCAGTAGGGAGCAGGAGGAAAACATTACAATATCTGAGGAAAATGTTCGGTATTTCATGAAGATGTTTTTTCCGTTCCAAACTAATAGTGAACAGCACTCCACATATCTTAACTTGCATTGCAATTAACAATTGGATAGTATGAAATAGCTAGCTTGTATTGCAAGTTAGCTATTTAATAACTCGGTACCTTGTTGCGCAATATAGATAGAGGCTACGATTGGAGGAATGCTCGTGTTCACTCAAATGGTTAGAGGGGTGCTTGAGGGATGCCTTCTTGCAGTCATTGATGAAGAGGAAACGTACGGTTATGAAATTATGGAGAAGCTCGCTCTTAGTGGCTTTGTGTTCGCGAAGGAAGGGAGCATCTACCCACTCTTACTTCGTCTAGAGAAAGAAAATATTGTGGCAAGTACACAACGCCCCTCTGCTTCGGGACCTAACCGCAAATACTATCGCCTAACTCTTAAAGGAGAACAACAGCTTCAATTATTCCGTGGAAATTGGCACGAACTAAGTAATGCGGTAAACAGTATTATTGAAAAGGGATGATGCCATATGTTGAACAAAAAAAATAAAACCCTCTTAAACGAAATGAGATTCTACATTCAGAGTAGTTCTGCCGTACCGGATACCAAAGCTAGTGAGATCCTCATGGAACTCGAAGATCATTTATTAATGGCTCAGCGTGAGGGGAAATCGTTCGAACAAGTCTTTGGCCAAGATCCTAAGTCCTATTGTAATGAGATCATCAAGGAACTCCCTAAATCATCGAAATGGGAACAAATAAAAACAATAGCACCCATAGTTCCTTTGCTTCTTTTTTGGCGTTTTCTAAACGGTTTTAGTGGACACTTAACCATTCCGCTATATGAAAATATCGTGTATTTAGCACTCTCACTAGCTTTGTCCTATGTTTTATTCACTATTCTTCGTGCTGGTTCTTTCTCCTCTAAGCGTATATCTTTTTGGATGATGTTCGGACTAGGAACGATCATTTCGCTCGTATATGTTGGATTCTTTCTTGTGTCCGATCGTATACTACCTGCTGAACCACATCTCATTCTTCATGATGGCGCTGCTTATATTACCGCTACAGTCAGTCTTGTCATCATTCTCTATTCGTTATTTGGTGCACTTCTGAAAAAGAAACGTTAACCGCGCATCAAACAAAAGTGCTGCTTAGTTAGTTAGAATGAGAAAATTAATTAGAATAGTAGGTAATTATATGTTCCCAAGTAGCTTTGAAACTATGTTATATCTATTATTAGGTTGTATTATTTATATTGTTGGCGTCTTAACTGGAAGATGGAGTAGTAAATATGGTTATGCAAGTGAAATTACCGGAGCTATTTTAGCAATTGGATTTATCTTTTATCAACAGGGCTTTCCAGAAGGTTTCATTTATTTTGCGTTTGTTTCGGCTGGGTACTTATCAATGTCTCTTTTAATGACTGGTCAGGGGAAGTTTAGAGAGTTAATGGAAGAAGTCACCCAACTAGAAGTCGAGGAAATAGGGATTATTCGAAATAATCAACGGATACTTGGGGAATTAGGAATTTCAATCCTTGTATTTGCTGGTGCCACCTTATTTTTGATATATGGACCAGAATATAGCCTATTAAAATATTTTATTGTATACGGGATGCTCATTGCAATTACCGAAATGATCAAACGTCTTGTAATCTATTCTACAACTAGCCTGTATTTTTCTAAACAACAAGGCAACTTATATATCATTTCCCGCTTGGACTCAAGAAAATTTTCAATCCAAGATATACAGGAGATAACCATTGAATCAACGGTAGACCTGTTAAAACTTCATCCATATCTCACCCTATTCACATCAAATACCGACTTCACAACTAGCTTTAACAAAGTACTACGACTTCAATTACCAGGAGAAACAGTATACCTGACAATTAAAGAAACAGAAAAGTGGAAAATCGAATTGGGGACAGAAATGAAGTTTGAAAGTACTATTGAAAATGAGGTTTCCGTTCTGCCATTCTATCATAAAAGGAATATCAAACGGCTCCTTGGCAAGTTCTATTTTGCGGTAACAGTAAAGGGGGTATCCGCTTATACTGGAATGATATTGCTCCTATATACCTTTAGAACTCCTGCGTGGTTGATGGTTAGTATAGCGATTATTTATTGGTTATTTAATATATATATATCTGATCGTGTACTAAAGGTTGCCATGGATGCTAAGGTTGCAACCGATCCTAAAGTGATATCAGCAGCTGAAAAGGTATTTGCTAAAGCTGGTATTCCAAACGTGAAAGTTTATGAAACTGACTCCGCACAATACAACGGGCTAGCAACAGGTATGAATATTGGACGATCAATGGTGACTTTAACAACCGCTACATTAAAATTGCCCATAGATGCTATTGAAGGTATATTAGCCCACGAAGCAGTTCATGTTAAGAAGAGAGATATCCTGTATGGGCAACTGTATAGAATTCTATTAATGTTAATTGTGGTTGTTGCACTTTTATTTATCTTCAAACAAGTTTCTGATATTGAAGCTTTTGCTATTCCTTTATTTTTTTTAGTTTGGTTACTCATAATTCTATTTCCAGTATTTCAATCATTTTGTTCTCAATTGATGGAAGTAAGGGCAGATCATCTAGGCGCTTCATTTCTTGATGGAGGAACGATGCAAATGGCTAATAGTTTAGCGACTCTTGCTACATCCCAAGATGAAGCGATGAAAAAAACAGCAGAGTATAGTATGAAGAAAAATGATCTGAAAGAAATAAAGTCCTCTCTTGCAAGGTCACCTAGGTTCTTAAGGTTCTTGGAATTTCAAATGATGGATCACCCACCGATGTACTGGCGAGTAAATACATTAAGAGCTCATGGTCATAAATGGGGAAAAGAGATTCGTAGACGTTGGTGGATCGACCGATTTAAGGAATCATTTACAAAGTGATCCTTCGTCAGATCGAGGTCCTTGAGTATCGGTAAATCCCCGTCCCAGGTCACGTAAAAGTCGAAGGTTTCCCCGGCTGCTATCCCTTCATCCAGGTTTTTTACTAGTAAAAGACCACTGGAACAAAAAGAGTTCCAGTGGCCTGCTTAGGCAATCATTCATTCTTCCATTTGCCAGGATTCCAGCAGGTCCGCAACGCTTTGGCTCAAGACAGACCTAGCTTCGGCTGAAATATGATCCTGCATGGGGAGATTGTTCAAATGCTTTAAAAAATTTTCCAGATGCTTGGCCGCCTCGACCAGCGAGCTCTTGTCATATTGGTGCCGCGCCTGCGCCAGACTGTTGCTGAGCTGTGCGGACAACGGACCGCCCAGCTCCCCGGAATTGATGTACCCTTGCACGAGTTCGCTGAGATCAGACAACGTGGGCGGTTCCGTTTTGAAGGTCGAACCGACCGGCACCGTGTTCACGAACGAATACGGTATGGATGTCGGATTGGGTCTGACATGTCTTAACACGTTTGGCTGAACTTCAATATAGTAGTCGGTATTCCATTCAAGTCCGTTAGGGAAGCTGACAACCAGCTTTTTATCCTTATAGGTATAGCCCACTCCGGTCTTGAACTTGACCACAAAGTCAGTACCCTCAACAAGCCCCGTACCGCTATTGTCTGTTCCTTTGTAAACCTTCACTATACCTGCGAAATTTGATCCTTCCAAAACCTGCGGCGTGTTTGTCGGGTCAATCTTGTTGATGTCGCCAATTCCATCCCTGTTCAGGTACTCGACATTAAAGCCTATCTCAACTTCTGCTTCTACCGATACTCCGATCGTGTCGTTGGAGGGGGTTATAAACACATCAGGAGTCTCGTCATATTCCCAAACATCAGACCATCTTGCCGGGTCTAGCTGTCTTGTTGTCAATACGGCAAACGAATTTCCCTTAATACCCGTAACCTTGTACACACCTCCGGCGGCATTGGACGATTGCGCCGACGCAGTGCCGGATGGGGCAAGCACTCCTTTTTCGGTTATCTTGCCGTCGCCGTTTTCGTTCCACATATACACGTAGTACGTCTTGGAAGTGTCAAGTCCTTCAATGCTAATATTAGATGCCGCGGTTACAGACTGATTTAGCAGGAAGAAACTTTGCTCTGAACCGTCCGGGCTCTCAAGGGCCGCGACAATCTTATTGTTCGAACCGCCATCGCCATCGCCGCCGCGGACTTTTACGCTGTTCCAGCCCGTTTCCGACGTCATGGTAGTAAGCAAGTAAGCCCAATACTCGGGGCGAAGCTCATACCCGGTCCTTGCGTCCCTGATCATGCTGTGGTCCTGGATGTCTCCGTCATACTTGGCATGGAAGATGTCCCACTTGCTTGTTCCGTCAAAGCCTAGCGCAGCCGACATAATGTTAAAGCCTGCGGTTTCGTAACCGTATTTGATTAGATTGGCCTGGCTGCCGCTGTAGCTTGCGTTCATATAGCCCTTGTTTGGACCAAACTCGGTGATTTGGACTGGCTTCCGCTGGTTTTCGGGCAGTGCGTTAATAATCGCCTGCACGGTGAGCAGCATATTGTATCTCGTCGAGCCGTCGAACCAATATCTGTGGATCGAGTATATATCCACAACGTCGTTAAGATTTTCACCCATAAGCTTGAACCAAGCCATCTGGCTTCCGGTCAGCAGGTCGCCGCCTACAAGTTTGACGCGGTCTCTTATGCCTTCGTTCTTAAGGCCTGTGTCAAGCGCTCTGTAAACTTGAACATATTTATCCATGTCGATAGGGGTGTCGTCATTCGGCTCATTGTAAATCGTAAGGGTTTTAATGTTGGTATACCCTTTATCCACAATCAGCGTCTTCAGATGTTTGGCCCAGCGCGCCATACCGGTGCTGATATCCCAATCGAGATCACTGCTTGCCACAACCTGTCCGTTCACCTCAACGGCCGGATGCCAATAGGTGAGATTGACGGTTGAGCCCGTGTCCATGGCAAGCTGAAGTGTTTGTTCAAGCGACTCGTAATTCAGGTCGCCGTAGAGTGAAGTATATCCCGTATTGCCGCCCGCCGCGGTATTGATATACGGAATCGCCCTCTGCGGGTCCGGGTCATAGAAAATGCGGGTATACTTCGGATTAAGATTGATGAGTTTATCTTTGAGATTGTTAAGATTAGCGTCGGTGGCGTCGTAAACCGTCCTGTTGAGGTCGGAGAAAAGCTGATGGTTATACTGGCCGCCCCAGCCGATAAAGTTTTCAACCAATATGTTGTTGTTAATGTTTTGCGATACCGCGGGTTTATAAACAAAGTTTGCGTTCGTCCCTTCAAGAGCGGAATCGGGCGCAGCCGGCGGATCGCCGTCAGGAGCGACAGCTTGCAGGCCGGGTATATTCGCAAGATAAGGCTTTGTAATCGGCAATGGCGACAAGCTGTAGTCCGCTATGTTGGTGCCGTTCGCCAAGGAGTTATAAAGGTTAGAACCCCATGTGTAAATTATGTCGCCTTTCCAGGCGATGGCGGTATCGTTGAGTCCGAAGAAGCCTTCTACGCCCTTAAGTGCGGAGTTCTCCGTAGCAAACGGAACAGAAGAACTGTTGCTAATGTCTGTGATACCGAGGCCAAGCTTGGCACTTTGGTTGCTGCCCCATACATAGACCTTGCCCTCGGAAGTCTTGACCATATAGGTGACACTGGTACCTCCACCAAATGCCAGAATATCATCAAAAATAAGGTTTTCCGCGTCCGGTATGCCGTTCGCAGCGTCGTAAATGGCTGCAGTCTTCTGTGGAGCAAGGTTTGTTTTATTATTTGAGAATGTACCGGCAAACATGGAGTAGACCTGACCTATATCGTCAAGCATAATTGCCGTGCCGTTGACGGACGCGCTGATCTCGACAAATTTGCGCCCCGATACAGGGTGAATTACCTTGGCGAAGCGATTTGCCGGATTGGATGAGAACTGATTGGAACCCGTACCTCCAAAAGCATACACGTTTCCGTAATTGGTCAATATGAAGGCCGAGGTCGTACCGGCACCGGCTACCTCGATTGCTAGTTCACTTGGGTCGGATGTAAATAAAACTTTTTCAGGCTTTACCGAATACCATGCCTTACCGGCATCCAGGTATTGGATCCCATTAGAGGTCTGCGCTTCCCAGACCGGCCTTAATATGCCTGCAGATACAGGTATACCAAGAAGGTCACGACCCAGCCGATAGTCATGATTCCAGCCATTCGACTCATTGCCACCGTTGGCTGCCGATGCTTGACCCCATGACCATACCGCACCGTCCTTGTCTATGACATAGGTGCTGCCGACACTTGAGGTAAGAGAACGGTGTCCTCCATGGAGAATAATAGGGGTGCCATGGAAGGTTGAATGGGTAGCCCACTGAACCGATGCAGCGGAGTTCAGAACTCCTGAACGCTCAAAGCCGTTTTTGCCCCAAGCATACAGTTTATTGCTATCCTCATCCCAAGCAAATAGCAGGTTGCCTTGAGATGTGTAAATTCGATCAATACCGCCGAGTTCGACGCCCGCGCTTGTATAAGCCGGTCTGAATATGCCGGTTAACCCGCCGCTCGGCATGGAAGGCGATCCGCTTGCATATATTCCGTTCACGTTATTTCCGTTGACATACACCTTACCGTCGGTTGTGAGAAGGGCAGTCGCGCTTCCGTCCGCGTCCGAGCCGCTAAAGGTCACAGCCTGCTTGATTACAGTTGACGAGAATGCGGGCGGGACGGTTGTGGTAAACTTGATAACCATGTCTGCGGTTGGATACTTGACATGATCCTGGTCTTCAAATGCGTTAGCCTTAAGGACTATATAATAGTCGGTGTTATAGGATAGCTCGGATCCCGGCGTAATCCTAACAACTGTGTTTTGAGCTTCAAACGCAGCCGTTGATTGGACAAGTGTGCCTGTGGGAGTACCCTGATGAAGCTCGACCAACGTGTTCAGGTCACCAAGGCTAGTTACAGCTTTTGAGAAAGTAATGGCAGGCTTAATTTTGATTGAAACACCTGTTGCATTGTTGGCCGGCTGAGATATAACTGATAAATGTCCGACTGTTTTGAAGGTTGCACCTTGTGTTTCAATGGCTGCCCCTTTTAAATGCTTGAGTGTACCCCCTTGAATTTCAATATAGTAATGTGATTCTTCTTCAAGCGCGTTTGCAAATGTAATCGTGAGTACTTTACCGGCATTAGTTACCGTATAAGTACCGGGGGCAAGTAAAGTTCCAGTATTATTCGTGCCTTTGTATACCTTTACCGTATTAGCAATCGAACTGCCGTCGGCAAGATAAAGGATCTTATTAAAGGTTATACTCGGAGCAACATCAAGAGCAACTCCGGTGGAACTATTGGAAGGCGCATAGGTTACGGCAAGCGGTGTTTCGTCGTTAACATGCGCAGCGAGTGCTGGAATATTAACAAGCGCCGCTTCGTTAATAGGTTTCGGTGTGCCTTGTGAAGCGGTCTGGCCAAGACCGGAGCCGTTTCCAAGCTGATCGACGCCCGCGTTGTACCCCCACGTATAAATGACATTGCCCTTTACCGCGGCTCCCGTTGTCCGGAACATACTCATAGATTCAACGTCTTTTAAATAATCATTTTTAACCGCAGTTGATACGGTTTTGCTCGCTACTGTCCCGTCGCCGAAACGTACCCCATGGACAGCTCCGCCACTTGACGAACCCCACTCATATACGTTGCCGTCGCTTGCTATGGCGAACATGATATGGTTGGTCGTCGGACCAAGAGCGTAAACATTACTAAATGTTATACCTGAAGCCGCATTCCCGTTTATACCGCCTGTCGTCCCGTCGCCATAAACAGCCGAAGGACGGGTTGCAGTTCTCGCAGCAGCCGAATACACATTATTAGCGGCGCCTGTGTTAAATACCGTATATATGTAGCCTTGGTCGTCCAGCAGTATAACAATCCCACTGGAGGATACGTTCATTTTGACAAATTTTCTGCCTGCAGCTTTGTCAGGATGCTCGACTCTCACAAATGTCGGGTCAGCTGAGGTCGTAAGCCCTTTACCAAAAGCATACAGGTCGCCTGTCTCAGAAAGGATATAATTGACGCCTGGCACCTCGTCAGAACCGGCAACCGCTATCGCCCGTTCGCCTGAATTTGCAGGGTTGAAGATAACTTGAGCCGGCAATATACTGCTAAGTGTCCCGTTCATAGAATAAACAGCTTCATCAACACTGATATCGCGACCGAGACGATAGTCATATGATGCAAGGTCACTACTGCCGCTGGAACCCCAAGAATATACCTTCCCGTCAGTAGCTATTGCCAACATCGTGCTGGGCTTGGTACCGTCGGCACCAGCTATGCCGCCTAAAGTCTGTTCGTGAGAGCCTTCAAAGCTAATTCCGAGTGCCGAAAGCGTCTTATCGCCATAAAACTTTAATTCCGTTGCATATGGAACATCTGTCGGAGTTGTACCCGTTCCACCGAGTATCCCCAATTTACCTCCGAAAGCGCGCCCCCATCCATAGAGTTTGCCCTCGGACTGACTCCACGCGTACATCGTGCCGCTATTTTGGTAAATGCGCGTGATGCCGGTAAGGGGCGTGCCTGCACTGGTTAAGACTTTAGTAAAGACTGCGCTTGACCCGCCTGTCGTACCGTTTCCACGCTGACCATTTCCGTTACCGCCCAGCATGTACACACTTCCATCAACCAAAAGCGCCGTACTGCCAAATGTAGCGGAGGCGTTCCCACTGTTCGCAACAACTTGTTGGATATGCTGTGTTATGCCATCTTCGCCAGAAATACCAGGATGCGCCGAGACCGGTATGACCATCGTCATTACAATGGCAATTGCAGTGAGAATACTAAGTACCTTACGAGTGAAACCTCTCCTCATCATTAACCCTCCTTGTATAATCTAAAGTTCTTACAGGATAAAGACTGGAACCGCTTTCATGATACGAAGGAAATTGCTGCTTACTTGAAGAAGATCGCCCACACTTCCTTTCGGCTTGATAAAACGACGGCCGATCCGGTAAATGTCTCTCTAGCTATGATTCTCAGCGTGATCCTACAGTTTGAGCGAGCTTATCTTTAATGCCGCCTATACTAACCATACAGCAGACCACCACGCCACAACAAAGCTCTTCTCGGTGATTTTCTCCCTCCTCTATGCAGACATTTTCACCCTTTATGATAAATCTCCCACTTATTTTGAGGTATGGGTGAAATTGCAGAAGCATGTCATTATATGAAAAAATTGATAGAGAAAAGGGATGACCCCCTCGGTCATCCCTAGTTCATGTGCATTTTAAGGTACAAAAAATTCGTTCATAGTACTGTATATTCTTTATCATCCTAAAGTGTAGACATCTCCGCTGCTAGTTTGCTTTTGCAGCATCAAATAGCAGTTTCTTTTGCAGCAGCGGCTTCAGAAAAAGCCCCCAAG